>LUMJ01001794.1_pt1 | contig 10531 bp, 13 predicted proteins | sample 729631 | NCBI WGS metagenome assembly LUMJ01 (sample SAMN03860266, study PRJNA289734) | marine metagenome | biome: seawater column; feature: ocean; material: water; isolation source: Red Sea water column Station 22 - depth 500m | place: Saudi Arabia: Red Sea | collected 2011-10-15 | depth 500 m | reverse complement strand
CATCTTACCCATCCAGTCTTTATGACCTCGTTGGGCGTAATCATAGACTTCCCAGAATTGATTATGTCCCATTGGAGTTCCAATAAACATTACCCAACCCATTTTGTCAGAAATAGCTGGTCTAATGATCTCAGTCCATACTCTTGGTGACATAATTGCATATTCATCCATAACAACTCCGTCAAATCCCATTCCACGGATACTGTCAGGATGATCTGCACCAAATATTTGAATTCTTGATCCGTTAAATAAATCTATTCTTAATTCAGTCTCGTTCCTACTGCCTCCTAAATACATAAGAGGTTTTGTATAAAATTTTAAATACTCCCAGGCTATAGATTTACCTTGTCTATACGTGGGAGCTATGAATGCACATAATGATCTGGGTTTGTTTGCTGCAGTCTTGATCATTTCGTTGACTGCTAAAACTGTCTTACCAAATCGTCTATGACAAACTAATACGTTGAATCTTTTTTTATTATCGTGGACTTCTTTTTGATATTCCCTAGGTTTATAAGGAATACTTATTGTTCTAACTTTTTTGCCACTCGACTTTGATTGCAATTGGCTCATCGGATCCTATTCGTGAAGTTGAAGATGCTAATCTTGGATGAACGTAAGGAGCCGCCTTTTCAGCAGCATACATTTTACGTTCAGGGGAAGACATAGGGTTATTTAACACAGCCAAAAGATAATCTAAAGGAGAATGTTGGTACTTAATTGACATTTCCTCCATAGATTTCCATTTTGAAGGCTTACTTTTGGATCCGAAAGGTCTTCCTGCACCTTCTCGTTTACCTCCATGATTAGGATTCTTAGGTTTTTCTTCTTTACTATGAAGTCCACCCTCGTTTTCGTATGTTTTTTGTTCTGCGTCAGTCATTATACATCATAGTGACCGCCTTGGTATAATTTACCTCTTGCGATCTTTCTTTGTGAGCCTTCTAAAGATTGATATCTTCTAGTTAGCCATTTTCTACCTTTGGTAGCTTTTTTATAACCTAATTCTCCGCTAATCCATGCAGCTGTAGCAGTCAATGGATGTCTCCAAAGCCATTTTGCAGCTCCTCCTATTACTCTAGGGAATGTTTTGCCTAAGAATCGCTGTTCTCTACTAGCTTTTTTCCAAATATCACCTTTTGCAATCCCTTTGGATTTGCTAGCCATGTTGGCTTTCTTAATTTTCTTTTTATTAGTCATCAAAAATTACTGTGTATGAAAGATACAAGATTTAGTGAAAATTTCGAGATATTGCAGGATGGAACTATGGCTATGATGGGTTTGTGGATGCATAATTTTTCTAGGAATATTCAAGAAATATTAGATGGAAATAGTGTTAAATTATTAAATTCTACTGATATTCAAAAATCAGAAAATTCTGCTGTTGTAATAGGTGCAGGGCCTAGTATTCGTGAGAAACATCACTTAGAGCAATTACTACAGAGTGATTACTCTGGTGCAATAATTTGTACTGATAGAATGTTGACTCCATGCCTAAAACAAGGAATAACACCTGACAGATTTCCAGAATTTTATGTAGTTACGATTGATCCAGTAGACAAAATTGCAGGATTTTATAATGATCCAATATTAAGGAAATATGGGAATAAGATTAACGCAGTATTATCAACATGTTCGTCGCCTTTAGTTCTTGAAAAATGTAAAGAAAGTAATCTAAATACATTTTTTGTTCATCCATTAATTGATGACTATAGAAAATTATCATCTGTAAATAAGACTATGAACTTAATGAGTAAAAGTGAGAAAAATCCTAAGGGTTTTCCAGGAATTCAGACTGGAGGAAATGTAGGAAGTTCATGTTGGGTATTTGCCTGGGCAATTTTAGGAAAATCACCAGTAGCTTTAATCGGCATAAATTTTGGATATTTAGATGATTCAAAGATTTCAGAGACACAACATTTTAAAGAATTATCTAAAACTGTGGGAGGAGATAAAAAAACAACTGAGAGTCTATACAAACGAATTTTTAATCCTCATTTAGGATGTAATGTTCTAGTGGATCCTGTTTTTGATTTTTATAGAGAGGCATTTTGTGATTTAGTTACAAGAACACCAAGCTGGGTAGAGACCATAAATGCGACAGAAGGTGGATCACTATTTAATGATAGAATAATACAGATGAACTTTGAAGAATTCCTAACAAAAAATTCGTAAATGTATACTGAATATATTATTCACACAATGAATTATTTTTACACGTGAGTATTGAATTGGTAAAATCAGAGTACATAATAATTGTTCCTAACATGTTAGAGTTAGAAAGATTTGCATCACTCAAATCAGAATGAAATAGTGTAGCTTCAGATAAATCAACAGTAGAGAGATCAGTGCCAGAAAGATTAGAATAATGTAAAAAAGATTTTTTCAGATTAACTCCAGTAAAGTCAATACTTCTAAAATCATTATGACCTAAATTGGAGGCAAGAAAATCAGTATTTTTAATCATTGTATTATTTAATATAACTCCCTCCAAGCTTGAATACTGGATTAAAGAGTTTGAAAGATCAGTGTTAGTAAAATTTGCTCCATTAAAATAACAGTGACTCAAGTTATTCCCATTTAATATTAGATTTGAGAGATTAGCGCCAGAGAGATTAGTATTATAGAATTTAACATTATTGAGATTAGCCGGAGAGGTTGGTGCCTGATAGGTCAGCGCCGGAGAGGTTGGTGCCTGATAGGTCAGCGCCGGAGAGGTTGGTGCCTGATAGGTCAGCGCCGGAGAGGTTCATACCAACTAGATCTGCATCATCAAGTTGAAGTGAAAAAATTATAGTTGGAGGGTTTTCTACTGCCTTAAGATCCGTACAATAGAACTGATCACAAGACAAATCTATTTCTGATTCAACATTTTTATCTATAACAGCGCCGGAGAGGTTGGCGCCGGAGAGGTTGGCGCCTACAAATGTACTGGTAGAAAGATCTAGACCTCGCAGATCAGCATTAGATAGATTTGTGTGAGAGAAATTACCGCTTACAAATTTGCTTTTTGATAGATCTGTGTTTGATAAATTTGCAAGGAAAAATTCTGTTTCGTTTATTTCAGCATTCAAAAAATTGGCATGCGTAAGAGTAGCGTTTTCCATTAATGTATACTTGAGAATACTATTTGAAAAATTTCGCAGTGCTACGTTATTGTTATTTTCATATTCATAGAGATATGCATATGATAAATCAGCACCATCAAAATTTACATCTTTTAGATTTGCCCTATAAAATCCAGCATGTTGTAGATTTGCATTTTTAAAATTAGCATTATTTAGATCAGTGTGCTCAAAATTAACTCCCATAAGAAGAGAATTACTAAAGTCAACTGAATTGAGATTTGCAAATTTTAGTTTTGAGTCAATTAGATTAGTATTTTTAAAATTAGCATGTGTAAAGTTTGCATTCTCAAAGTTTGCTCCAGTATAAAGATAATCATCAATATCGTAATCTATTCCGAAGAATGAATAAAAAACTTCAGTGTAGTAATCTAAAAAACTTAATTTCATATGTTGCCTAAATTCATGTGCATCATTTGGTATGCCGTCTCTTATTGGTTCGGCATATTTTGATGTGTGATACCTGCCATCCCCAGTAAATGGTCTTTCAGATTCATTAAAATCAAAATCAGTGAGCTTTGAAAAATTTATGCCTTCCAGATTACAATATGACCAATCAATATTTTTTTTAGGAATGTGATCGTCAGGAATACCATTTCCATCTTTGTCTATATAAGGATCACAAACATTTTTTGATGTTATTTGAGAATTTCCATCTAAAATAAAAAACTGATCATGAAGTATGAAAATACCACTAGTTAGTATTAACAAAAATAAAAATATTTTTCTGTATGAACTCATTTGAAGTTTCATTAATCTCTATTAATTAAAATTTTTTATATAATTATCGAACGATGTAAAACTAAAAGATTCTAACAAGGATTGCATCTTCTGCTTTGCCTTATCTAATTTATGATATGTTGTAAAAGAGTCCTTTTTTGATAATTTTATTCGTGGCATAAATTCAGGAGTAAGTTCCCATGAGTGTATATAAAATGTCGCGGGTATTCCTTTTTGTTCATATTTTTTTATTGCGTTTTTTATGATTTTTAGTGGTAAACTTCTCAAATAGAAACCTCCTCCAGCAGGGATTTTTTTACCTAGAAATCGTGTTACCATAATTGGGAATTCAATAAGTTTTCCAGTGGATGCCTCTTTATCAAGTGAAGTATCAGAAATTTTGTAAGGATGTATAGGTGCATTTGGAATACCATACATTGTACTTTTAGCAGGAACAACACTGCTATCATAAATATACCCATGTTCCTCTAGTATGTCTATAACCCATGAAGATTTTTGATTCAATGAAAATGTGGGTGCTCTGAACCCATGACTTTTACTGTTGGTTAATAAGGAAAAATTCTTTAGTTCTTCTGAAAATTTTTCTTTCGAATTATCAATATCTAATCTATTATGATGCATGGTATGAAACCCTATCTCATGTTCATTATCAATAATCTTATCCAATAATTCAGGTTTATATTGCAAAAGTTCGCCCACAACAAAGAATGTTGCTGTTGTATCATTTATTCTCAAAAAATCAATAATCTTATCAATACCAGCAATAATTTTTGGAATTTTTTTTTCATTAGTTAATGATTTCGCGATTAGCTCCGGATGATACCAATCTTCAAAATCTATACCTAAAATATTCATTTTAGAATTCAATCTTTTTAATTACACGTGCAGGATTACCCATAACAACTGAAAAATCTGGAACCATATTACTTACTACACTACCAGCACCAACAATAGAATTTTTTCCAATAGTTGTACCCATAGTTATAATACTTCCAGGTCCAATTACTACTCCATCATTTATTGTAACTTTTTTTACTTCTCTAGGAAAACCATTTTCTTTTAGAAGTTTATTTGCAGTTGGGTTGTAATGAGCAAAAATCATGGTGTTAGAACCAATTGTAACATTATTTCCAATACTTACCATTCCTGGATAGATTAGATCAATTAGAACATATGGAGAAAAATGACAATTTTCACCAATTTTTACTCCTCTTGAACGTTGTAAACTCACAATCCATGAAGAAATAATTGATCCAAATGCAAACTTGTGTAGAATCCATGATCTAAGAATTTTTAAACGCAAACTAAGTTTTCCTAGATTTCCCTTAAGTCCATAGAAATCCATTACTTCTTTTTCGTTTATAGATGATACATTATCATGTTCCATAATAGATTCACACAGATTATTCCTTTAACATGAATCGCTTAATTTTTCCATAGTCGGTACGTGGAAAATCTTCAACAAATTCAATTTTTGCAGGTACTTTGAATCTCTCCATATTCTTTATACAAAAAGTAATAATATCAGACGAGGTAATTTCTGAATCTACAGTTTTTTTAACAAATAGTTTAACAACTTCACCAAATGATTTATGCTTCATCGGAATAGCAACAACTTCGTCAATTCCAGATAAAACTTTCACTATTCTTTCAATTTCTTGTGGGTATACTTTTTCTCCAGAGATATTGATGAGATCGTCAACTCTACCTAGAATATAGAGGAAGCCATCCTCATCAAATCTTCCTAGATCTCCAGTTCTTAACCAATCATCAGATTTATTTTCTGAATATTCTTTTTTCCAATAATTATCTATAACATTTGGTCCACGTATCCAAATCTCTCCAATGCCATCATTACTTTCATCTTTAATTTTTATTTGAACACAATCAGAAGGTTTTCCAACTGATTCAATTTTTTTCTCATCATCAAAGATCATGAATGTTGAACGAGATGCTTCAGTTAGTCCGTAATAGGTTGCTACGATACCAGTTTTCAATATACTCCTTAATTTTCTTATAGTTTCGGGTGGGAAAAAAGTACTATTTGTAATGATTAATCTGAGATTAGATAATGAGTTCAGTGAATCATCGTAATAATTAGAAACAATATTTGATAATGTGGAAGGTATTGCAGCTAATGTCGTTACATTGTATTTCTCTATTGATTCAAGAATATCCTTGGGTTTTGGATTTTTTTGTAATACTAATGTGCTACCGACATACAATGAAGTATGTAAACATCCTAATCCAAAAGAATGAGACATTTGTAGAGGTAAAAGATCAATATCATTTTGTGAGTAATGTAAAGTTTTAGCAATATTTTTTGTACTAAAATCACAACTGGAATGAGTTATAGAAACCCCTTTTGGGGTAGAAGTAGTTCCTGATGTGTATATTAAATATGCATAATCCATAGGCAATGGTGTTTTATTTTTAGATGATAGTTCTTTAACATCAGAGAATTTTAGTTTCTCTAAATTTTCTAATTCTATATCTTTAATTCTGTGAAAATATGAATCTGAAGATAAAACAAGTTTTGGTTCAGCTGATGATATTTGGTGTTGTAAATTAGATTGTGAGATTCCAGTTGGAATTAGATGTGCAACACAACCTGAATTAATAATACCCAGATATGATATTACAAATTCGCTTGTATTTTCAAATAATAAACTGATTACAGATTTTTCATCAAATTGGTTTAGAAATGAGGAAAATTTCATTACTTTTTCTTCTAATTCTAAAAAAGTAAATTTTGAATCATCATCAATTAATGCTAACTTTTCAGGATTAGCTTTGGATGAATCAATGAGGAATCTATTGATGGTGTTCATAATTTTGATTTTGTAATTTCTAAGAGGCTTTTTGCACTATTAATTGAAGTAATCTCATCATCAGAAAAATTAATCTCAAATTTTGCTTCTGTAAGTGTAACCAGGTTTAACTGAGCAAATGAATCCCAATTTTCATAGTCTTTTTGTGTTTTATCCCACTGAAAATCAGATTCAGAAAGTGTTGGAAAAGTTTCTAAAAAAATTTTTTTAACATCATCATCTAGGGTCAATTTTTTTAACCAAACGAATTAACCGCATAATAAATAAATCTATTACTATACATGAAATTGATGGAAATTTGCAATATTGGAATTGATATAACAAACATCGAAAGGTTTAGAAAAAAAGAATATGCCAAAAATAAAAAATTTTATCAGAAAATTTTTACTGATTCAATAATACTTGGAGTAGAATTAAATTATGAATTTTTAGTTTCGGTTAGTCATGATGCAAATGTTGCTATTGCAATAGTAATTGCTTTAAAAAAATAATTTGATTCTAGATAAATTTTCTAGTTAATCTACTAAGTTGATTTAAAAATTTATTGAAAAAAACATTACTCTCTTCACTAATAACCCATTTAGGAACTGCTATTTCATCATAAAATAAATTAAGAATCTCTTTATCAGAATGTATTCTTTGTCTTTGAATTTGATGATATTTGCTATTAATTTTTTTAATATTTTTTAATATATTCAGTGATGAATTTAATTTGGTAATTAACATGCCTTTCCTAAAATAGAAAAAACCTACAGCTATATCAACAAGAATTAACGCCGGCAGCATTTTAAAGTATGTTGATTTTGATAAATGCGTTAATAGACAATACTGTCTGTTCCGTTCCATTAAATAAAATTTGAATGAACTCCATTTGAAACTATAACCCTCTATAGGATGATAAATTATGGATGTTGGAACATAAAATGAATTTATTCCAATCATTGCTGCACGCCAACACAAGTCCAGATCATCATGATATGCAAAAAGAAACGGATCGAATAAATCCAATTTGTCGAAAATTCTTTTTGTTGTAAACAAACACGTTCCAGATGCATAACTAACTTTTTCAAGACTGTTATGTTGGTTTGTATCTTTTTCTCCTTTCCCACGTGAATATCCAAATCCAAATAATTGCAAAATTTGACCTGTACTTAACAACATACCATGATCAGTACTTGCAAGAATTTTTGGTTGATATATGCCGTCACCGTTTTTTTCATAGGCAGAAATCAATTCGTCCAACCAATCAGGTTCTACAAGTGTGTCTGGATTTAATACTACAATAAATTCTCCTTGTGCATGTCTAATTCCAACATTATTACCTTCACAATAACCTAGATTTTTTTTATTTTCTAATAGTATGATATCATCAAATTTTTCTTTACACTCTTTGTATGTTTTGTCACTTGATGCATTATCTACCAAAATTAATCATGAAGTAGTCTTCCCGCATTATAATTTAGAATGATAATACTTACCAAATTGTTATTTTTTTCATTCAATTTTGTAGATTCCTATAAAATATTCTTGTCGTTCCAACTTGGTGGAAAAACTCTTGATGTTTTGCTTGCTTTCCGTTTACGCTCCAGCGAATTTAATATTCGTATTACTCGTTCTTCCTTAAGATCTAATGTAGAACAAATATTATTTAATGAAACAGATTTCTCTTTTGCAAATAGTACTAGATCTACAATTTTGTAAGGTAAACTATAGAAAAATTCCTCATCACTAACATCGAAACTCCACGTGTCCGGAGAGGCTTTTCTTTCAATGATTTCATTTGGAACGTCTAGATATTTTCCTAATTGATATATCTGCATCTTATACATATTAGCTAATGGTTCTATGTCAACCCCACCATCTCCATATTTTACAAAGTAACCCAGTTGAAATTCTGTCTTATTGGTAGTGCCAGAAACCAGAAAGGTGTTTTTTTCAGCATGAAAGTATAACCTAGTCATACGAATTCTATGTTTAATATTTGTGGCAGCAGTAATTGCGGAATAATCGTTTAACGAAAGTTTTATTTTGTGAATTTGCTTATTTTCGTCATTCACTTCCAAATATGGAATGCTTAGTCCATCATTATCAAAATTTTCAGAAAAAATTAATCTATACTCACATGATTGATTATAATCTGGAAAATATTTTTCGACAATTTTTTCTCTTATTTGATATATTTCTGATGAATTAAGTATTGATGTAATATCTTCTATTTCATACTTAATACCTAATTTTTTACAGTAATGCTCTGCAAACTCCTGGCTTTGTGGGTTAGATTCTTTTTCAGGCAAGATTATTCCTAGAACATTTTCTTTGCCAATAGCATTACAACATAATTTCGCAGATACAGCGGAATCAACTCCCCCACTAATTCCAATTACTATTCCTCGTTTTCTAAAATTATCATAAACCTGCTCATGAATAAAATTTTGAAGTGATTGCACAATGCCATTCATATCTTTTATTTCAAGAATATTCCTTTCAAAATTCAATTTTAATCATAATTTTTTGAAATAAATTATTTAATTTTACTAAGCTTAATAATTATTCATAATAATCATAATGAAATTTTAGTACCCTCGCCTAGAAGAAAAATTTTTTCGTCGTTTTGTTCATTAATAGTAATTTTAGAATTAGATGCAAGAATACTATCTCTAATCTTTATTCTAGAATCAATAAAACAGTTTTTCATAACAATAGAATTTTGGATATCACAGTCTGATAATTTAGAATTATCACCAACACTCACATTTGGACCTAAAATAACATGAGGACCTATCGTACAGTTTTTACCAATAATACATGGACCTAAAATTTTTGAATTTCCAGAAATTTTCGAATCATGTTCTACTATAACATTACCAGATAATTCAGCGCCGTCCTCTTTTTTCCCAAGGAAATGGGGTTTCATGTTTTTTAGTACCTCATAATTGGCATGAATAATATCATCAGGTGTTCCAGTATCCTTCCAATAATCAGTGATCATTTCAAAATCAATTCTGTTATTCTCTTCTAACATCATTTGTAGCGCGTCAGTAATTTCCAATTCATTTCTAGATGATGGTTTCAACCTAGAAAAAATATCAAAAAATTTTGAGGTAAGAAAATAGATCCCAGTTACTGCTAGATTAGTTGGAGGATTTTTTGGTTTTTCCATGATTCTAACAATATTATCTTCTTTAACATCTGCTATTCCAAATCTTTCAGGTTTTTCCACTTTACATAGTAAAATTAAGGCATCACTTTCGGACGCTTCAAATTTTTTGGAAATACTATTCATTGATTTTTGAATGATATTATCGCCCAAAAAAACAAGGAACTTCTCATTTCCAATAAATTCTTTGCACAGATTAATGGCGTGTGCAATTCCTTTTGGTTCATCTTGTTCTATATAGGTAATTTTAACATTAAACTTGGAACCATCACCGTAATATTCTTTAACCTTGTTCAAACCTACTCCACCTATTATTATTGCAATTTCAGAAATTCCACAATCTCTAATTGCCTCCACACAATATTCTGACATTGGTTTGTTTGCGATTGGCAAAAGCTGTTTTGGACCTGTATGTGTTAATGGTCTTAAACGTGTACCATGACCGCCATGAAGAATTATTCCTTTCATCTTACATCAAACACCATAATAATTAATTAGTACTCTTCCAAGGAGTTAGATCAGTTATTACCGATGATACATTATTCAACAATTCAGGATTATCTAGATACCATTGAACTGTTTTTTCTAAACCCTCATCAAAACTTGATTTTATTTTCCAGCCAAGTTGATCAGAGATTTTTGTTGAATCTAAACTATATCTAAGATCATGTCCTGGT
>LUMJ01000775.1_pt1 | contig 10534 bp, 11 predicted proteins | sample 729631 | NCBI WGS metagenome assembly LUMJ01 (sample SAMN03860266, study PRJNA289734) | marine metagenome | biome: seawater column; feature: ocean; material: water; isolation source: Red Sea water column Station 22 - depth 500m | place: Saudi Arabia: Red Sea | collected 2011-10-15 | depth 500 m | reverse complement strand
TGACATCAGTAACCAAGTTACCGAAGCCATACCTGTTGCTGTGTTAGTTACAGTCCATGCGCTTACAGCGATTCCGTCTGACAAAACTTCGCTTCCTGCGTTGAATCCGAACCAGCCAAACCAGAGTATTGAAGCTCCCAGTACGACCATTGGTACGTTATGTGGTTCCATTGGAACCTTTCCGTATCCAAGTCGTCTACCAAGAACTAGAGCTCCAGCTAGTGCTGCGAATCCTGAAGATATGTGAACTACAGTGCCGCCTGCAAAGTCAAGTCCATAGCTAGGTGATAAGTCCGGATCAAAGTCCATGTTTCCTATGTATCCACCTCCCCATACCCAATGTGCGATTGGGTCATAGACGAAGGTTCCCCATAGGAGAACAAATATCACTAGTGCGCTGAATTTGATTCGGTCAATTAGACCGCCTACGATAAGAGCTGGTGTGATGATAGCGAATGTACATTGGAACATTGCAAACAATTGATGTGGCACTGTACCAGGCCAACCTTGACTACATAATCCTGCATCTTCAGATTTCATCTGTTGCATTTGGTAATAATCAGACCAAGTACCTTCACATGGACCTGGTTCACCTAATGGTGCCCAAGCTGATACTTGGTTGAAACCAAGATAGTCCAAGTTACCCATGAACATGTTTGCTTCATTGTCGTGTGGTCCAAATGCTAGGGAATATCCCCATAGAACCCATTGAACTGACATCAGTCCAATTACAATGAATACCATGCCAACGGTGTTCGTTGCATTCTTTGATCTTGCAAGTCCTCCGTAGAAGAATGCTACTCCTGGAGTCATGAACAAGACTAAAGCAGATGCGGTTATCATCCATGCAGTATCACCTGTATCTATCAGGCAATACATGTCTGGAACGCCATCGTCATCTGTATCCCACCAACATTCGTTGGGGTTACCAGTATAGATTCCGGCGCCTCCATCAGGGTCGCCCACAACGTAGCCATCCATACCATCAGTGATCTGTTGGGCATACGCTTGAGCCAAAGCTCCTGTCGCAGTCATAGCGACTACGGCCATAAGTAGTAAAGCATACTTATGGTTTTTAGAGTTCATCTCGCATTTGGCGAGATAGAGAAGATATAAACATACAGTTGATTTATTAATAAATTCAGTCATTTATTAAATATATATAAATAATGATATTAACATAAAATTCTAATATTATGTTATCTATATTTAGGCATGGAAATGTGTAAAAATGGTGGGAATTCAGAGGTGATTTATCTTAGAGACTAGTCAACCAAGGCTTTCTATATTTGAAACTTTTAAAACAAAAAAAGAGCAATTGACTGGTGAGGCTATCAGACAGAGAAATATCATATCTCATCTTGCCAAAGAAGATAATTCAGCTTTAATGACACGTACTGCAATAGCTCAGAAATTAGCAAAAAAAGATGGTCTCTTATGGAAGAATATCTATTCTGGAATTTTCCGTGATTTAGTTGAGGTCTTTATACCTCTAGATATTGTTACAGAGTCTGGGAGATTACCTCTAAAGCGTGGGCCAAAAGCGCTACAGGAGAAAGGCATACCATCCTACAAACTTACAACTAGAGGTCTTCTTGCTGCTTTGTCTCTTAGTGAATTAGAAAACAGGCGGTCTACTTTAAACGAGTTTTTATCAAAAGATGAAATAGATGATAGTACACTTACAGGTGCAATTAAAGTATTAGAAAAAATTTCACCAAAATTTGTACATTATATTTTTGAAGCCTACGTCAGGGCATATTGTGATGGAAAGCTTGAAGATCTTCTACCATTCAGTGTTTCACAGATTGGAAAAATATCTCACGATAGCTTTTTGATTCAAAGGGAGCTGCTGGAAGGATTTACATCATTGCCAAAAGCTAAAAAGATAAAGATTTTGGAACTGTTTTCAAAATTTGAAACTATCTAGAAACCATCTTCTTTAGTTTCTTTAGATCCAAATAATGCAGGTATTGATATCGGCTTGCCTTCCTTTTTCTTTTGGAAGCATCTTGCATAGTACTGACAATTGAGACAATCCTGATTTGGTTCTATAACTGGTACCTTCTTTTTCGTTAAAAGGTCATAGAAGATCTTAGTTCGCTTAATTACCTCTTCAAACATCCTTTGATTTCTATTAACCACAAAGGAATCTTCTTTTCCGTCACGTGTGATATATATGATAACTCCTTCAATTTTGTCGAACATCCACATGCATGCGTTTAGGTATAAGATGTCAGATGGCATAGGACTTTCTGGAAACTTGTCAATGGATCTAAATATCATTACAACATCACGAACAATCATATCTGCTTGGGCTTTTAGTTTCACGTCACCGACATCATAATTACCCATAGAAGATCGTGCCTTCAATTTGCGAAAAATTCCGCCTAATACTTTGTTTAAATTACTTTGTTCTTGGGCGATTGGGTCTATCCTATCATAATAAGACTGTCGCAAACACTTTGCTGTTTCGTGTACATGGATGGTTTTGAAATCCTTGGAATCCACCTTTATTTCTACGTCCTGGCTAACAGACTCGATGGCCTCTTTTACTATCTGTTTGAAGTCCTTATTAGAATGTCCTTTGCCACGCAGTCCAAATACTACAACTGCCATAGCAATTAACACACCAACTGCTGCTCCAAATGCTGCCATAGATGCTTCTGCCATTTGAAAAAATGGCAAGTGTCAATCATATATACTATTGTTAATTTTTTTAGGATTTTTACAAATAATCATAATTTTAAAATTTTATGATACTAAGCTAATCTTGCTTCGAAATATCAAAAGTTAGTATATTTTCCTGCCCAGCAGTTAATGAACTGAGGTTGGAAAATGCTTGACCAGTAATCCTCCAATTCAAGTCATTTTTCATCAGTGCCAGCCAAAGATCAGGAGTATTACCTGTATTTTTGATAGTAAATTTTTCGCCAATTATTGACGGTCTTTCGTTTAGGATAATATAGTAATTTGGTGAAGTTAGAAAGCCTTCTGGACTGCTGCCAATTTCACCCGCCTCTATCCTTGCATCATTGTGATAAATTGAATATTTTATGTGTTGAAGCATCACGGATTTAAAATTTGGGTTTGAAACCTTAAATTTTATTTCTAGTATTGCCTGTTTTTCATCAACCTCTAGTATGGAAAGATCTTGTAATACAATCTCAATTGGATGAATGATTTGCTCCTCAGTTGATGGTGACAAAAAACCTCCTACGCCAATATCACTAATTGACCCGCTAAATCCAAATACAATCAAAATTATTACAAGCGCACCAACCGCAGCACCAACAAAGATTCTAGGATTCATCGGTTTTGATTCTTGAGTACATTTCTTAAATGTTGAGATAAAATGCATATAGTGCCTAGGGATTCATTATATTATGCAATATTTTCAAGCGGTACAAATTGGTAAGCAGAGAGCAAACAAAGCGCAAATGGCTTTATTTGATATATGTGGATTTGCAATGTTAACTCTCACTACTAAGAAGATTGATGGAAAATTTGTTCCGGTGGGGGAAGAATCATTTACTGCAGTAATTAAAACTCCTGATGGCTTTGTTATAATTTTGGTAGACGAAGAGGGATTTACTAAAGCCCAAACAAAGGCATTAGATAAAGAAGAGGCACAAAAAATATTCAAAAAAGTTTTGGTTTCTGGTATCACCGAATTTTCACGCAAGGAGATAAAAATTTGGACTGATACATATCCCACTGTACAAGATGAATTAAAGTAATTAGTCTATAGAACTATCTCAGTTCCTGCAGTTTGCCCCTTCATTGCCTTTTCAATAGTTTTAATATCTGCTTTGATAATTCTTGTTTTAATTTTTGATCTCTCGATTACTTTTAGTGCAACTATATCCATAAGATCATAACCGCCAGCCATCGAGTCCTCACGTACTAACAGACCACGAAGATCCTTTATGTCTATTCGCGTGAATTTTTTAGCTTTTTTGTTTTTGTTGGGATCTGAATCATAAATTCCATCCACATCTGTAGCATTCAAAAACTCGGTTGCCTTTATTTTTTCTGCGATTAATGCAGCGGTGCCATTAGTACTTTGACCTGGGTGTAGTCCACCCGCAACAACAATAAGACCGCTGTCTACTGCATTTTTTACTTCAGCCAAAGTTGTTGGGGGATGAGGGTAAGCTTTCTCTTTTAATGCATAAATTAGCAGCTTAGCATTTAGCCGTGATATCTCAATACCAAGTTCATCTAAAGTCGATTCATCTGCTCCTGACGATCTAGCATGGGTGATGAAATACCGTGCAATCTTTCCACCTCCCGCTACAATTACTGGTTGAGTGATTTTACTTTTTTTTACAAAAAATCCTGCATAGTCTTTTAGATCCTTTGTATTTTCCATTGAGAAAACTCGGCCAGAAAGTTTTATCACAATTCTTTTTTTCATAGTTTCAGATCATTTAGAATTGATTTGGCGGCAATTTCAACTTTTTTACGATTATCTTGTTGAGTATATACTCTAAGAATATTCATTTTACCAGACATTGTCGAAACTAAAGGAATATCTGAAATTAAAAATTCCTCGGCCTTGACTTTTGGTTCCTTTGTTATCAAAAAGACTGATTTTGATTCTTTATTTGTAGGTGTCATCGGAATTGAGTGGGTTGTAGATGTATCAAAATGAATTTCATTTGGAGCGGTCTTTGATTTTTTTGCAATACTTTCCTTTAGCTCTTCGGTTATCTTGGTACTGAGATTATGAGTTGAACTTGTTGTCCTTTCAAAGACACACTTGAATAAATTCCTGTTCAGATAGTCAGTGGCAATCTTTTTTGAGGTTTTGAGCTGGAAATTATGTTCGGATAGGTTAAGCAATTTAGTTATAACTGACTCATCAGAGAGTTTCAGAAAATCATCTAAATCTAACGAAGAAAGCCCCAATTCATCTTCCGCTAATCGCATTGCCTCCAGTAACATTACTTCTCCAGCCCTGACAGTTTTATGAAAGTATACTGCCTTAAACATTTGATATCTGGATATCAACATGGTTTCAAAATTTACCAAAGCTGATTTGTCAAGTGCAAGTTTGTTTTTGTAAACGTCTAAAGAATATGTCAAACGCTTGTGATCAATCTTTGCGTGCTCCGCACCAGTAAAATATCCATCTCTAAGTAAATAATCCATTATATCTGCACTTAACACGCCAGAAATCACTTCGTTTACAAACTGATGCTTAGAATAACCAAATGCAATATCTGCAATTGATTTTTTATTGAATCCGTTTCTTGAAATCAGATCACCGATCTCAGTCTTTTGTATAATCTCTCTTCCTATATCTTCATGTGAAATTTTTTGATTTTTTTGTAATATCTCCTCAAAAAGATGGGAAAATGGACCATGACCTATATCATGCAACAAACCAGCAAATCGTAAATTTTGAATTTGATCTAGAGGAATTAGCGACTTACCAAGTAGTGATTGACATGCCATTGAAGCAATATGCATGACACCTAGTGAGTGTTCAAACCTAGTATGCTGAGCACCTGGATAGATTAAGTGAGCGCCTGAAAGCTGCTTTATTCTTCTTAGTCTTTGAAAAATCGGAGTGTCGATAATTTCCAGCTCGCTTTGATTTACTCTAACAAAATCATGAATCGGATCAATTATGTCTAAATGTGTTTTTTTCATGTTCCTATTTTTTTGAAAATGATTTTGAGAATTTTTTTATGAGTTTCTTGTTTGGTGCCTGAGGCGTCAACTAACTTCCATCTATGCTTTTTTGCTAATCTACGATATATTTGTGATATTTTTTTTGAAAAATCTTTATTTTTTTCAAACTTATCCCTTTTAGATTTTTTACGTGAAAATGACTCGCTTTGTGAAACATCTAAAACAATAACAAGATCAGCTTTTGGAAGACCGGCATCAAGACTTTGTAACCATTTTTCCTTCAATCCGTTTGCAATACCGTAAACAAGATTAGAATGATAATATCTATTCATTATCAAAATAGAATTCTTTGCAGCAAATTTTTTAATCTCTTCAAGTTTTTCCCATCTGTTTGCTGCATAAAGATAATGAATTATTTCAGGAGGAAATTCTCTTTTACCGTGAAGATATTGATTGATTTCTTTACCAATTATAGTTGAATAATCAGGAAAATCAAATACCACTGTTTTGATTTTTTGTGCTTTCAATACCCTAGCTAACATTGCCGTCTGTGTTTTCTTCCCAGCCTGATCACTACCCTCAATTGCAATAATCATATCGTAAAATTAACGTCTCATGATTAAAAATCTATCAAAATTTATAACGTAAAAAAAACTAATTTAGAAAATGGGTCTGGTAAAACACATGGCAAAGGAATTTTTTAAGGAAGTAGATGGTAAATCTAGGGAGTTTTTTGAGTTTGTATTGCCGCCTATTGACTTACATGAAGAAAACGGCATCCTCATTGTTACTGTAGATATTCCTGGCTTTCACAAGAATGACATCAAGGTTACCATGAATAGTAATGTGCTGTCTATCAACGCAGAAAAAAAAGACAACAAGAATGGTAGAGCTATAATGAAGCAACGTCCACGTGTAATTGACAAGAAAATGAGACTGCCAATAACTGTTAAAGAAGGAGAGGAGAAAGTGAATTCTGCAAAATATGTTGATGGTGTACTAACAATTGAAATCCCAATTACAAAGAAGGGAAAAGAAATATCGTTAGATTAACGATTTCTAGACGCAGCAAATATTCCCATTATTGCCGCAGACGCAATCATTCCAATTATTCCAATGGTTTCGTTTGACTGGAACAGGAATACAGATCCAAAAAACACAGCGCCTGATAATATACTTCCTGATAGTAATATGTTAGAACCACGTTTATTTTTTTGCTGCATAATACGGTTTTCGTCCATGAATTTTTTTATCTCTGGTGCAATTGTAAGAGTATCATCAAGTGTCTTTGCAAATCTTTTGAACGAATGTTTGATCTCCTCGATGTATGCTTCCTTAATCAAACTTTCCTCTTCTAGAATTTGTCTTAGAACTTTGATGAATTTGAAATCAACTTTATGCGTATGATATATTCCCTCTATGATAGTTGACATTCTAAGATACAATGCAAGATGTTTTGGAAGCTTGAATGGAAACTTTGACATCGTCTTGTTGGCAAGAGCCATTAATGCCTCAACTTCCATCTCATCCGGCTTTTTACCGTACATTGATTTTATTGACATGCCAATTCCTTTTTCTATCACTTCCCGGTTAAAGTCTGGTGCCAGCATTCCAAGATCATCCATTGCGTTTACAGTTCTTGGAGGATTTTTTTCCACAAGAGCAAGATAAAGGCGCACAAGGCGTAATCTAGTCTCATTATTTAGCCTACCAATCATTCCAAAGTCATACAGGATTAATGTTCCATCATTTTTGACAGAGATGTTTCCTGGATGTGGGTCTGCATGGAAGATCGAATGCCGCAAAAGCATCGTGAAGAAAATCTTATGTACATCTATGACTAGTTTTTGTCTATCAATTCCCTTTTTGTCAAGCTCCTCAATATTGGTAACCTTGATTCCTGGAATGTATTCCATAGTGAGTACGTTCTTTGTTGAATAGTCATCATGTACCTCTGGAATTACTACGTTGTCGTATACCTCCATATTCTTTTTTATTTTTTTCAGGTTTTCAGACTCTTTGGAATAGTCCATCTCCTCATGAATTGACTCGGCAAACTGTTTCATTATAGGAATGATTGAGAATCTTAAGTTTGGATCAACAAATTTCATTGCAAATGGGATTATCCTCATCAAAACTTTAAGATCTCTTTCTACTTGCTTTTCAATTCCTGGTCGCTTTACCTTAACTATTACTTGCAGTCCATTCTTTGTTGCTAGATGCACTTGACCAAGTGATGCTCCAGATAGGGAGTTTTGATCCAGATTATCAAACTTTTCCTCAATCTTGCCAATGTCTTTCTCAATTATCGGTCTTACTTTCTCAAATGAAACGGCTGGTACGCTGTCTTGTAATTTCGATAATTCTTCTAGATATGGCTGCGGTAGGATGTCAGCGCGTGACGAAAGCCATTGTCCAAATTTGATAAAGACGGGACCAAGCGAGATACATGTGTTTAGAATTCTTTGTGCGTTTCTTCGAAATCTTTTTTCATCTATATTTTTTCCTTCCTGCGAGACCCAAAGAATACGATCTTTTCTTAGTGCCAGTATTACTGGAACCAGTTTGATAAACACATGAATTGTTCTTACAAGTACCAAGGTTTTACTCTTTTAGTTTTTTTGAAATAACATATGATGCATAACCTGTTGCTAAAGATGCGGCCAGACCAGAGATAATTGATTGTGGTTTTTTTAACAGTGAGTCTTTTTTCATTTTATAAATGTAAGCGCCAATTGCCAAACCGCCAATAGCAGCTCCTGCTAGACCAATCAAGACTTCTGGTGCGTCAATTAACAAGTGTCCTAATGGATTTTTTCTAGGATCAACTTTATCTAAATGAACTGTAAACTTATCATCATATTCACGTATGTGCAGGTTTCCATAGCGATATTGTTTTTTTGCACCTTTTTTATCACCGAGTTTTGTTTCTATGGCACCATCTAGCATAAACTGCCTTACGTGCTTTGGAACTTGTATCTCCTCCATTTTGATGATCGAGTATTTCTGTAATCGTTTATATTTTTAGCTAGGATTATTGTTATGTTAAATGATAGCTGGGAAGAAAATCTTGGTTTCTATTGGTTTTGGTATTTTTGCAATAATTATTATTCTAAGATTTTTGAACTAGTTTACGATTCCGTCTTTTTACTGATGAATGGAATTTTTCCTTTTTTGATAAATGGAATCTTATCTTTACTATACAGTTTGTAACCTATTATAATTACAAATGCTAGAAAAATTAGACTGCCAATAATTGAACCATAATCTGTATTGTCCGAAAATGGTGTGATAGTTATGGTAGTATCATATGTAATAGTGTGTTCGTCACGCACTGAATCCTTGTATGAAACTAGAATTCTAACATCATGTTCGCCGAAACTTTGTACACCTTCAAACTCTATAGGTATGTTGAATGGAACAGGTGAATCAGGTTCTATTTCATCTATATACTGAGATGATTCCTTGATATTAGAGTCTCCGCGTGGCTGTAATTTGACAAATCCAAATAATCCATCAGTATTTCCTTCATTTAATATTTCACCAACAACTGTTTTCTTTCCTGATAGTTCAATTACTTTTATTCCATAGATTGATGGATTGACCAAACCATTAATGTAAAGATCAGCTACTCTTGTTACAGATTTTTGTTCTCCATGTCCATCAAAATAAGTAATTTGTAAGGGAGTACGCAAAGGTTCGTTTTTCAAACTTTCTGGAACAAACACATTAAATGAAAATGTCTTTTGAGAGTTTGGTTCTATGTTTCCTACGTTCCAGTGATTCTGATCAAAAATTACTTTCTCTATATTTGTAGTGGATGTACTTGCAGAAGAAGTTGTTGTAGCTGTATTTTGTAGAATTACATCAACATTTGACAAAGTAGAAGAACCGGAGTTAGAAATTTCAAGAATAACATTATTGTTTGTAATTGATGTTATAATAGGCGTGATAGCTTTAAGGTTTACAATACTTTCCCCTGTCAGCTTAAAACTAAAATTAAATGCGTCATGACGTTCTCCAGATTCACGTAATCTTGAATAATCAACTACCACGGTAGCGGGATATGTTTTGATCTTTGCAGAGTCAGAAATATCAACGAAAAATGTTAATTCAAAATTATTACCCGCTAAAGCTTTTTGCTCACTGTTTGCAAAAATAGGAAGAAACTTTCCGTTAGCTGAACCAAAATCCATCGGCATAAACAGTTGCCCTTTAATACCTACCACATCATTGCTTCCTATATTAGCTAGCACCACGGTTATCGGTACATTCTTGTCTCCAGGTCCAACTTCCATCTTTGTTGATGAAGTTCCAAAATAAGCATCAAGGAACTTTATGCCAGTTATTTTGCTATTAAAAATCCCCTGTGGTTGTGTTTCAATTTGACCAGCTGCGTCAGATACAAAAGCACATACTAACAAAATCATTAACACGGAGAAGATTTTGTAATTCATACGGCAACCTCCAACGGATCCATTTGTTCACCTTCAAATGCGTGGCCATCTTTGATGGTAATAATTCGATCAACGTCTCCAAATTGATTCCTGTCGTGAGTTACTACGATGAAAGTTTGACCTAGATCTTTTGCCATTCTCTTCATCAATTGAACAGTATTTTGTGCTGTAACTGAGTCTAAGTTTCCAGTTGGTTCGTCTGCTAAAACTATGGTTGGGTTATTAACAAGTGCACGTGCAATAGAGACCCTTTGTGCCTGCCCGCCAGATATTTTGTTTGCCCTCTTGTATAATTGATCACCTAAACCGACGTTTTCCAAGATCTTCTTTGCGTTATCAAAAATGGCTAAAGAACCCGAGTATATTTGGCTTGGGAGTAAGACATTTTCCAATACTGTAAGATCAGCCAGAAGATTGGAAAACTGGAAAACAAA
>LUMJ01001441.1_pt1 | contig 10543 bp, 15 predicted proteins | sample 729631 | NCBI WGS metagenome assembly LUMJ01 (sample SAMN03860266, study PRJNA289734) | marine metagenome | biome: seawater column; feature: ocean; material: water; isolation source: Red Sea water column Station 22 - depth 500m | place: Saudi Arabia: Red Sea | collected 2011-10-15 | depth 500 m | reverse complement strand
CATTCAAGAAACTAAAACAGAATGGGTTACAGTAGATCTTTCACCTGATTTGAAAGTTATTCAACGATACTTGAAACTTGCACTGGATCAACGTTATACGGAGCTTAGAAGAAATGGACTAAGACTTTCTGATAACAAGTCACTCTCACAATTATTAAACTCAAGACAGTTTGTTTTAAAGCAAAATATACGCTCAGCAAAGCCACTATTTACAGCAATTCGAATAACATATGCACTGAACATTTTTGAAGCACATGGTATAACACCATTCCTAAAATTTTGTGATAGGACAAAAAGCAAAAAGGGTGCTGGAATTAAAGAACTTTTTGAGACTGATCAAAATTTTACAAAAGCGATTGATCTGGCAAAAAAACAGCAGGATAATGGTATAGAACATCCTAAAATTAACAAACTGGTAGAAATTTTACGTAATGTAGAATCTAAAGTGTTGATTTTTTCTAGTTATCGTGATTCTGTTGATGTAATCCAAAAAAAACTAGTTAGTATGGATATTGCAGCTGAAATTTTGATTGGAAAAGCAGGTCAAGCTGGACTCAAGCAAGAAAAACAAATAGAAACTGTGCAAAGATTTCGTGATGGGATAACTAAGGCTCTTGTTGCAACACGAGTTGGTGAAGAAGGACTTGATATTTCTGAAGTAAATTTAGTGATTTTTTATGATAATGTTCCAAGCTCAATCAGATTTATTCAGAGAAAAGGGAGAACAGGTAGAAAAGATACTGGTCGATTAGTTGTGTTAATTGCAAAAGATACAATTGATGAAGCATACTATTGGATTGGTAAAAGAAAAGTCAAATCAGCAAGCAATATGTCAGATAAGATTACTAAACATCTTGAAAAAACTGAGCAAGTAATGGATGACTTTTTTTGATTATGATAGTCGTTTGATTAAATGGTACCCAAATTGATAATTGTAAAGCTTGGCTTTGTTTTTCTACAAGAATATGTGAACATTTTATTTTATTTCCCAAAGTTATGATATGTTGATAATGAAAACAATATATATTTTTTAAAAAAGTAAATTAGCCAGGAAGTATTGGTTTTATAAAAAATAACAATACTATCGTCTGACGTATCCTCTACCTGATCTGGTACTTGCTCTTCTTTTAGTAGTAGATTTTTTGTATGTGCCTGAAGATGATCTGCGTATAGTTCCTCGACCAGATCTCATACTTGGCTTTGCTGTTGCTCTTTTAGGAGCCTTACCACTCGCACTAATGTATCCTCTACCTGAACGTTTTACTTTTCCAGACGCTCTGGCAGCCCTCATACCTATTGTACGGCGCTTGGTTGTTCCGCTAGATCTACTAACGTAGCCCCTTCCTGATCTTATGCTTGGTTTGCTTCTAGTTTTAGATGCTTTAGTAGCTACGTACTTTCGTGTACCAGTTCCTCTTCCAGTAGTTAGTGTTTTTCCTCTAAGCTGTTTATTCTGAAGCTTTCTATAATTTGAGCCAGCCCAGTTACGCTTAGCTTTCTTAACATTTCTAGTTGAGGTTCCCCTGTTTGCGGTTACTCTTACCATGATTATGCGAAGTTTCTAAGCTTTTTAATACTTACTACAACTGCAAAAAATACTATTTTTATAAAAAAATAAAGTTTAGAGGGTTTTTACTGAAGTTCCTCTGTTTGTGGTTATTTTTTGGCCTTTCAAAGAAGGTTTTGGAACATCTGGAATGTTCTTTGCAACAATTGTGCTAGTACCTCTTTTCTGTGATAGAACAGTATCCAAACCAGCAATTTTCAGCTGCTCTTTTTGGAAATTCTTGAAGGTTTCTCCAGCCCAATTTTTTACATCTGCCGCATTTATTGTTGATGTTCCTCGTTTTGAACTAATTTTTACCATATGTTATAATACCTATAATTGATCATATACTCTCGTCAGCTATATTGTTTACTTTTCAAGTACAATACTTAGCTAAACATGGAAATTGGAATTGTCACTTATTTATTAAACCTAGAAAATATAGGAATATGACAGATATTTACGAGAAAGTATCAGATTATTTTTTGGAACTTGCTAGTCTTCAAAGACTTAACATTCTCTTCAAATTACTAGAAAGAAATCGTAAAAGAATTGAGCCGTTAGCCAAAGAATTAGGTGCAACAAAACAAGAAGTTCATAGAAATTTGGTACGGCTTGAAGAGAGTGGATTGATAACAAAAGAGAAGGATGGAAAGTATAGCCTTACAACATTTGGTAAAACCATGTGTGTTGAAATACCATCAATACTGTTTCTATCTCAACATAACGAATATTTTCAGGATCATGACTTTGGTAGTATTCCGCTAAAGTTTGTCATGAGAGCTGGCCAGCTTGCAACTGGTTCACATATCAAGGGGATCACTAAAACATTACAAAAATGGAAATCTGTTTACAGCAATGCGAATGAATACATTTATGAAATCCTATCAGAAATACCAGAAGATCTTTTTGATCCTATTCTCAAAAAAATAAAAAATGGTGTGAAATTCGAATACATTGTTTCAGAATCTGCATTAGTTCCTGAGGGTAGATTGACAAGGCTAAAAAAATCAGGTTTTTATGAACTGCTTGAGAATGGTTCAATTGAAAGAAAAATGCAGAAATCTGTGCAGACCGTTGTGGTTTTGAATGAAAAAGAAGCATGCATTTTTTTCCCGAAAAATGGCGAAGCAGATCTCACTGAAATGTTTTACAGTGATCAAGATGCATTTCATGAATGGTGTTTAGATTATTTTAGATATTGTTGGTATAATTCTGGCTCATTCCAGGAAAATAAATTAAAGGAGTAATTGATGTAATATGAAACGTCCCAAGATTAAAAAAATTGTTTCAAAAAAAATCAAAAGTGGAAAACGGCTAGTAAAGCGTTCTAAAAAGAGCACAGCCAACATGGATTATGCTGATATGCTTATTCATAATGAAGAAAAAACTGTGGATTCTGATACGCTAATCAAAGAAGCAAAGAGCAGAGTAAGTAATTCTATAATTAATGGTGCTGAGTACACCCCGTTTAAAGACAACTCTGAGGAATTTCTACGTGACCATGTTAATTCTAGAGTACACATTTTTGTAATGTATGTTGATTTAGTTAATTCAACAAATATCACATTAACATTACCGGATGATAAGGTTGTCAAACTCATTACTTCATTTGCTCAGGAAATGGCATATACTGTGACACAGTTTGGTGGTTACATGTTAAAATTTGTTGGTGATGCAGTACTTGCATATTTTAACGCAGAACACGCGCTAGTTTATCCTGCTGACAATATAGTAAATTGTGCAAAATCAATGATTAGGGTTATGAATGAAGCAATTAATCCAATGTTAAATGCAAATGGCTATCCCATGATTGCTGCTAAAATTGGTATTGACAGTGGCGAAAATATCATTGTTCGTTATGGTTCGGATAGAAAAAAATCTCATGTTGATATTTTAGGTGCATCAATGAATATGGCAGCTAAAATACAAAGCATGGCAATGCCTAATCAAATTCTTATTGGCGGTGATGTATATGACAGATTACATCCAGAAACACAGAAATTATTCAAGCAAAAAGCATTTAGAAATACAAAGTGGAAGTACCATAGTAAAAAAACAGGCAAGCTTTATCCCGTTTATGCTTACAGTTTAGACGATTTTATTAATTAAAGTGGTTAGCATGAAAAAATCATCCTCTACAACTTCTAATACAAAACGTCTTAGGAATGAAATTTTAGAACTGGCGGAAAAAAATGGATTAACAGAACCATATTACGAAACTATACTTGACTACACTATTGCAAATCTTGAATCAAATGATTTTGCTGAAAAATACTATGGATATCATAACATTGATCATTTGCTTGAGGTACCATTTTGCACGCTGTTAGTAGGGGATTCAAACAAAATTCCTAATTTGTCACATGATGATCTAAAGTATCTTTTCATAGCTGCTATTTTTCATGATTTTGAACCAGATAAAATTACTGACAAACCAAATGAGGAGAATGTTTTAAAAAATCTACAGATAGATGCAAAACTCAAGGAACTTATTTTAGATACAGGAATTGACTTTGAAATTGTTAAGGTACTGATTTACAGAACTGCATATCCATGGACTGGTCAATTAAAACAAAATACTGAAGCGTCTATACAAGAATGCTTTGAAGCTTCTGAAATTACAAGAAATAAACCTGAAAAACAGGAACATTATATGTGGTTGGGCTGGATACTTTCAATAATTGATCGAACTGCAAGTTATGTTCTAGGCGATTTTTCAAAAGCAATGCATGTTGCAAAAATGAACTCACATGCTCTTGCTTGGCATCCAGAGGTTTTAGTTCAACGTTCAGTTACATATTTTGAGGAGATAACTGAGAATGAATCAAAAATATCTCAGTTGGTATTAGGGTGCTTACCTACTGATATGCAAAATAATTTTACAGGCACTATTCAAAAATTTACTGAATTACGTCAGAGAGAACTTCAGAACGTGGATGATTTTGCAAATCAAAAGTTAAAATTTGTTCCAATAATGGAATTCCAAGGAATAAAAAAAACCGCTGAATTTGTAAACACATTACATTCCATATACATGGAATTACCAAAACCATTACGATTTAATGAAACAAATTTTATGGATTCATTAAACGATTCAAAAACAATTTTGACAACATTACGATTAGATAATGTAAATGGGGATGTTATTGGGTTTGCGAAGGGTGGACCACTAGAAAACTACAATTTACGTTCTGAGATTAAGGATAAAAATTTTGATAAGAAAAATACTGTATTTTTAGAACCAATTGCGCTTAGAATGGGTTATTGGGGTCTTGGCGCTGGACATACACTAAGACAAATTTTTTTAATGCAAGCACATACAATGAATTTTAACTTTCTAACAAGTTTTGCGTTTAGAGATGTAATCGAAAAACGTACCAAAAGTATGGAAAAAGCTGAATTTGTTTTTAAATTTGATCCAGAACGATGGGATTATTATCGTATAGAATTGTGATCATACTTTAAATTATTCAATTCTAAACTGAATTTATGAATTCGTATTTTTCAGTTAGTGATGCAAATGAAATACTTCCATTAGTAATTAAAAAATTCAATTATGCAAAAAAAGCTAAGACAGAAGTTATGAAAATGGAACAACAGTTAACATCTGGAATTACACCGACAACCTCGTTGGAAGAATATACTGTCATCAAAAGAAAATTAAATTCGTCTATTACAAAATTTTACCAAGCAATTGAAGACTTGGAAAACACAGGTGTATCCTTGAAGGGACTAGATGAAGGCCTACTTGATTTCCCAGCAAAACGTTTTGATGAAGAAATTTGGCTTTGTTGGAAAGAGGGAGAAACTGAGATTAAATTTTGGCATGAAAAAGACACTGGTTTTATGGGAAGAAAACCAATTAGTGTAAGCAATGAATCATTAGTGTAATGATTTCCGCTTGGATACGTGTAATACGCATTCGTTTTTTGCTAGCATCAGTAATATCTGTTTCAGTGGGCTTGGCAATTACTTGGTGGTATACCAATAACATTACTATAGTTGATGCTATACTCACGATGTGTGGTGTGCTAGCACTTCATGCTAGTGTTGATTTACTTAATGATTATTGGGATTTTAAACGAGGAATAGATACTAAAACACATAGAACAAAAATGAGCGGTGGTTCAGGTGTTCTTCCTGAGGGCTTGTTAAAACCTGCTCAAGTATATACAGCTGGTATTATTTCTTTGATAATAGGAGCTGCAATTGGAATATATTTTGTTGCAACTGATGGTATTGTCATAGGAATAATTCTCGCTTTTGCAGTAATATCAATTTACTTTTACTCAACTAAAATTGTTAATTGGGGATTAGCGGAAGTATTTGTTGGAATTAAAGGATGTATGATTGTTATTGGAACATATTTTGTGCAAACAACAGATATTACCGAACAGGCAGTGTTAGGAGGAATTGTTATTGGTACATTATCCTCACTGACAATTCCTTTGATAATAAGATCTGGATTAAAACTAAAACAAAATTATGATAAACTAATCAACCTAATTCCAGTTATGAGTTCAACATTGTATTTTAGTCGAATTACTGGCGTACTACTTATTGTAGGCTTCCTTGTAAATACCATTTAAAAAAATTGAATAGATACTTATAGATTATATTGAAAATATTGACATGCCAGTTGATCCTGTTTGTGGAATAGAAATGGATGAAAGCCTTGCACTTGTTCATGAGCATGAAGATAAAAAATATTATTTTTGCTGTAACGGTTGCAAAAGAATTTTCATGAAAAAACCTAAAAAATATAAAAATAAATCTTAGATAGGAAACCTCCCACACATTCTGCAAAATTTTGAATTATCAGATAACTCTGCATTACAATCTGGGCATAAATTTTTTTGACTCTGATATTCAGGAATTCTAAAATTCTCCTTATAGTGTTCGTAATAATATAATGATTCCTTTGTTCTGATCGTTACACAATCCTCTTTCTTGATTTTTTTTGCCTTTTCTTCAAAAATATCATCTGTAATGATCGAACCAAATAGTTTAGTCAAGCTTGCCGTGCCCGAACCATCTTGCATTGCAGTTTTTTTTCTCCATATTACGCTAGATGGTAAATCATTTTCAAATGCCTTTCGTAAAATCCATTTACCAAATTTTTTATCATTTTTTTGGTTTATTAATAAACTGATTGGTAAAGTCTCAACTGCATCGATAATATTTTCATCAACAAATGGCATCTGAATTGATATGCCTAATTCATTAGCAATTTTTTGTGATGTAAAATGCATTATTTCCTTTAATCTTTTTAGTTCGTCTTTCAGTTCACTATGATCCTTTTTTACTAAAAAATTATAGCCAGCAAATATCTCATCTGCGCCATCACCTGTAATCACTTTTGTTATACTTTTTTCCTTTAGTGCATTCAAATAAAGATATGAAACAATTGAGTTTCTGATCTCAATATCATTAAAATTTTTTAATATCTTGATTGTATTCTCTACTGCACTTAACATCTCGTCAATATTTACATATTTTAATTCTAAGGGAATGCCAATATGCTTTGCAACAATTTGAGAATATTGCAAATCACTTGCAAGAAAATCTTTTGCGATAATTGTCACAGCATTCAAATCACTCTCTTTTTTTATCTGTGCTAGAATACTACTATCAAGGCCGCCTGAAAATGCAATCCAATTTGCATCACATCGCATTGTGATCTCTTCTAGGAGTAATCTAATATTTTCTGCAGATTTACTCATTAATCTCAAAAATGTATATGAATAATGAGTAAATAGTTATAGCTAATTTTAATCGGATTTTTATATCATTGATAATGTGTTGGATTATGCTATTACCAGCAGAAATTGAATCTAAATCATTAATTCCTGCACTACGAGCAATTTTAGCAAAAGATCTTGCTAAAAAACACAATATACGTGAGGATGAAATATCACGGATGTTGGGTGTTACTCAAGCTGCTGTTAGTAATTATATTCGTGGAATCCGTGGTGATCCTAACCTGATTGAGAAACTTCTAGGTGAAGAGCAAGTTGCAAATATGATCAATGAAATAAGTGATGACTTGTCATCTGACAGAGCATATACTCCATCAAGTTTATCAAAATTTATTGGTTTATGTAACTACATAAAATCTAGTTTACTCATATGTGATATTCATCATAATCTTGAGTCAAATATTGATGATGAAGTATGCAAAGAGTGTGAAAATATGCTGCTTAAAGGTCCAGGCAGTGTTTATTAACTGTGAATTTTTGTTACAATAATTTCTATTGTTGAAATAAGACGTCCATCATCTAAAGCATCACTAGATACAGAAATTTTTTCAGTTTTTAAACCACCATTTTGTATAATTATATTAGATACAGAAACCGCAGATGGGCACAAATCACCTTTTCCTTTGATCGTTATTTTGCCTATTTTATTTAATACATGTAATACATCCACTACTAATTTCATCACAGGCTCATCTGTAATTAAAAATTTTTCAGTTCTATAATCAATCGTAGATTCAATCATTCAAACATCACACACAAATTAATATAAGCAAAATTTTGATTGTATTAAATTTTATAGATGAATGATCTATGCAAATTGATCGATTGGGATGTTCTGATAATCACCATTTGGTAATGTTCGTCTAATTACTATTGGTATCACTCTTTGTTTTAGTTCTTCCATCGCTATTTCAAGTGATGTAGTTGCATTTTTTGGGATTTCAATGAATATGGGAGCACCAAGAGATAGTTGAAGTGCACGTGCGCCCATAATTCTAGCTTTTTCAAACCTAGTTAGTATAGGTGGCCCAGTAATAATTAGACCGTCCTTATTAGTAATTTCTACCGGCTCGTGTTGTAAATCTTTAGTTATTACTTGACGATTTCTGATAATCTCACATTCTTTGTCGATATCTGCAATTTCTTTTTCAGTAAGATCCTTGTTTTTGCCTTCTCGTACTTTTCTATACAAAGTAATGGCATCATCAACACTATTATCAATTATTTCTCCATCTAATTTATCGGGAGATTCGGAAGTTTCATCTGCCTTTCCTATTGATTCAGACAATCAATACATACTTTGAAAGCGGTTATATATTCTACTAGCTAGATAACGTAAAGTGTACTCAGGAACAGTTTCTAAAATTGATGTTATTTTAGAAGTTAATGGTCATGAGAGAATCAAATGTCAATTAAAACGTCATCTTTCTCCAATAACTGTGGGATTAATTACAAGGATGTTACCTTTGGAAGGAAATGTACATCAAATGGGACGATCGATTATGTATTTTGAGACAGGAATTAATTCGGGAATTGAACGTAAAAGAACAGATTTCAAAAAAGGTGATATTGCATTTTTGCCAACAGAAGGAAGTATTTGCTTCTATATGGACAATATATCTGATGGAAAACCAATGACAATTATTGGTAAAATAATAGATGATATTGAGAAATTAAGTGGAATAAAATCTAGTGATGTTTTATCACTTTCCAGAAACTGATTTGTATATATGATGACCGCTAAATCCACCAACCCTCTTAACTGCTCCGTCACTGAGTAATTTTTGTAGGAATGAATTAGCCACAGAAATTTTAGTTTCGGTTTGTCTTGCTAAATCTTGCACAGTAATTACTTTTGCATCATTGATGTACTTTGTTGCCTTGGATTCATCCATAATCACTGAAAGATTTGTCTTTGTTGTGTTACTCTTTTCAGGTTTTTTAGATTTTTTTGTTGCTGTGTCGCTTTTCTGTGATTTTTCTTTTTGTGCGGGAGATTTATTTTTCGAGCCACCCATTTAATTCAAAAATATGATTCCACTTATAAACGAATAATTAATTAAGTTTGCAAATTTTCTTATTGAATTATTATCATAATGGGATAATTTATTATCTATAAACATACAAAAATTTTATGGGAATAATTGCAAAGGGTGCTAAATGTAATGTATCCGATTGTAACAATGATGGATTTCGTTCTCTTAATACCAAAAAAGTTGAAGAGGCTGGTTTACGTGTTTCTGTTAGTAGTAAGAAAGCTGCTCTTTGCAAGGAACATTATAAAGAATGGAAAAAAGAGACTAAAGATGATAGATCATTAGATCGTGCAAGATTCGACATATATTAAAAAATCTTAAGCCTGTATTTATTTATCATAATATTTTCCAGTGTCATTAACAAATCCATTTTTGAGATTATCATAATATGTACTAAGTTTCTTGTATAACCGCTTTGGTTTTCTTGATTTTTGATTACTCATCACATACAATGCAAGAATAGGAAACGCTATTGTCGCATCAGCGTAAACAGTTACCATGTCATGATGCGCATCTTGTACCTTACCCCAGCTTTTTCCTTCTTGTAGTGTGGCCCCTGATAATCCGCCAGTATCTGGTCTAGCATCTGTGATTTGAATTATGTAGTCTTGACCACCAACATTCTGTCTAAGTATTTGATCAAGAAGTGGACCAGTCTGTTGGGCAGTGTTTTTTGGAACACCGCCACCCAGTTCAACAATTCCAGATTTCTTAGAGTTGTATAAAATTGATGCCTGCTCCAAAATCTCTCTGACAAAATCTAGGCTGTATGTCTTATCTCTTAATCTATGAATTGCTAAATTAAGTGCAAGAGAAGAATCCTTTAGTGTTGATATGTAAATTGGCACATCATAATTATACGCTGTTGTAACAAAACTTTTTTCAGGATACTTTGAGGTCTCACTACTAATTTTACCTAAAAAATTACAAAATTCAGCAGTAGTAAATGGTTTATCAACAAAATTATTTTTGAATGCCTTTTGAATAACTTGGTCTTGTGCTTCTAACGTTTCATAAAATTTGATAAACACATCTCTAATCCTAACTATTTCCATATCGTATAGTTTCATGTCATCAACCTGAAAATCACCTTGTTTTATTGGTAATCCCCATGCAAAATGATCTTCATGATATACATTAGCACCAGTTGTGACTATCCAATCTACAAAACCTCTTTCAATCAAAGTCTTAAAAATTCC
>LUMJ01001637.1_pt1 | contig 10545 bp, 13 predicted proteins | sample 729631 | NCBI WGS metagenome assembly LUMJ01 (sample SAMN03860266, study PRJNA289734) | marine metagenome | biome: seawater column; feature: ocean; material: water; isolation source: Red Sea water column Station 22 - depth 500m | place: Saudi Arabia: Red Sea | collected 2011-10-15 | depth 500 m | reverse complement strand
GATCAGGGAGTGTTTTGTGCGGCAGTCAGCGGGAGCAGACGTTGCCCTGATCGAAGGCAACAAGGGATTGTTTGATGGACTGGATGTTGAAGGCGGGGATAGTAACGCAGCGCTGGCCAAACTTCTGAACATTCCTGTAGTTTTGGTGATTGACGTGACGGGGATGACACGCGGCATTGCGCCACTGTTGTCGGGTTATACCACATTCGATCCGGAAGTTCGCATCGCCGGCGTTATTCTTAATCGTGTCGCGGGGCCAAGGCATGAACGTAAACTACGTGCCGCCATCGACCGTTATACCGATCTACCTGTGCTGGGTGCGATACCCCGGTTAGAAGAAGTGCACATCGAAGAGCGTCATCTCGGCTTAGTCACGAGCGCTGAACACAGTCAGGCGGACAGCTGGTTGGGTTCTGTGGCAAAGACCATTGATGTGGCTGTGGATATTGAGGCATTGCTCGGTCTAACCGATGGGTTTACTGAAAAAATGCATGTAGAGTCGGTTAAGAAAAAGCAAGCAGTAGATCTGCGTATTGCTATTGCTCGGGACAAGGCGTTTGGATTCTATTATCCGGACGATCTCGCGGCGTTCACTCGAGCAGGCGCGGAACTGGTACCTTTTGATACCTTGAATGATCAACAACTGCCGGATGTAGATGGCCTGTTCATTGGAGGTGGATTTCCCGAGCATTTCATGGATCAATTGTCAGCCAACAAGCGTATGCTTGAATCAGTCCGTAAATTCATAGAAGAAGGTGGTCCGGCCTATGCTGAATGTGGTGGACTGATGTATTTATGCCGATCAATGCGCTTGTCTGATGCGGTTGTCGAACTGGTTGGCGTCATACCGGCAGATGTGGTCATGGAAGATCGGCCCGTTGGGCGGGGCTACATGGTGTGTACCTCGACAGCTGCACATCCCTGGCCGAACGTTGCACGGGAAGCGCCACAATCTTATCGGCTCCACGAATTTCACTATTCCCGATTGATGAATCTGTGTGACTCCAGCGAAACTGTATTTGAGGTCAACCGTGGCTATGGTATCGACGGCAAGAAAGATGGTTATGTTTGTCACAATCTGCTGGCAACCTACGCTCACCAGCGCCAGGTCTGCGATAACCCCTGGGTAGATCGATTCGTCGAATTTGTTCGCGGCTGCCACTAAGGAATTAACTTGTGCATAAAAAGACTGAAAACCCGAAATCGATGCAAAAGTCCTTCAGAATTACCGAGCATGCTGCAGAACAGATTTTGCAGTCCATGAGCCAAACGGATTCCACCACTGGGTCGCTTCGTATTGCTGCGAAACGCAGGCCCGATGGATCCATAGACTACGCCATGGGTTTTGATGAAGCAGACGATACTGACACTGTGCTGGAACAATACGGCGTCGAGGTGTTGATTGGTGTCACCAGCCTCGATCTCCTGGCAGGTGCTCTTTTAGATTATGTTCGGTTGGAAACTAAAGGTGCTAAAGAGTTTATATTTCTCAACCCGAATGATCCGCAATTTGTGCCGCCAGGCGCAAACGTCTGTGAGTAATGGTTTTTGAAGGCGGACGCTAAAAGGGCTTACTGTGTTCGCGACTGTCAATAAGACGAGGTTTGTTGCAAAACCCACTCGACCGTATACTGACAGGATCGCAGTCAACTGAGCGTTTTAAAGTTGATGGTACGGTGACCGACCACTGTACGATTGACGGAGCACTGCTATCCATGAAGGAGCCACTCGACAGTATTCGCTTGTGGGCGTCCGAGATACGCCAGGGAAATTTTTCTGCACGCCTACCGAAAACATCGAAAACTGAAGCTGAAGGGTTGACCGACGACATCAATCGGCTCGCAGAGTGGTTGGAATCATTAGCCGAAGACCAAGAGGCTCAGATCCTCGTTCAACAGAGTCAACTCGAACAGGAGTCCGGTCGAGTGCTGCGATTTGAAGAGCGGACTCGGCTCGCCAATGAACTGCACGACTCGCTTGCTCAGACACTGGCTGGCCTGAAAATGCAGGTCCGGGTGTTGGATGACACGCTTCGACAAGACAATGAGGCCGCGATATGGCAGGAAATGGAAAGAATTCAGGCAGCACTGGACGATGCCAATACCGAGTTGCGAGATCTAATCACCCATTTTCGTTCACCGATTGAACGACAGGGAATCATTCCGGCCATAGAAAAATTGGTCTCTCGGTTTCGTCTGCAGATGTCGACCGATGTCGTTCTACAGAATGAGTGGCCAGAGTCAGTTTTTGACAGAGAACTGGAATCTCAGGTACTGCGTATCGTGCAGGAATCTTTACACAATGCGCGAAAACACAGTCAAGCTAACCTCGTCAGGGTGCTGCTGACTCACGGTGAAGGGCATCGATACCGTGTTGTTGTTGAAGATGATGGTGTTGGGTTTTCGACCGATAACCTGCCCGCTGACGGTTCGGGGCATTTTGGCCTGTCCATTATGGGTGAACGTGCAGAATCGATCGACGCTGATTTAAGAATTGAAAGTGAAAACGGCGAAGGAACCCAGGTGATACTGGAATTTAACGGCCTGGGATGTGACTGAAAGGTCTGATCGTAGACTAGACGGAAAGATGAAAGCATTACTTATCGATGATCATGCGCTGTTCCGAGCAGGACTCAGTGGTTTGCTTGAACGTCGTGGAATTGAAGTCGTGGCATCTGTAGGCAGTGGAGAGGAAGGGATTGGCACCCTGGAGACACTCTCGCCAGATATTATTTTGCTGGATTTGCGCATGCCCGAAAAAAGTGGTCTCGATGTACTTGACGCGTTGCCTACTGAACAATCCGACGTGCCAGTCGTGATATTGACGACCAGCGCAGATGAGAATGATCTAGCTAATGCGCTGCGCAGGGGTGCTCGTGGTTACCTGATGAAGGATATGGAGCCAGACGATCTGGTGGTCGCTTTACAGGAGATCAAAGCGGGAAAAACTGTGGTGGCACCAGGACTGACGGGTGTGCTGGCAGATCTCGTAAAAAACGATGGCCGCCAACCCAGCAAGGTTTCAAGCGGACCGTTTGCTGAACTGACACCCCGGGAACGGGAGATTCTGGGTCATCTCGCGGAAGGTCAGAGCAATAAAGTTATCGCTCGACATCTGGAAATCTCAGATGGCACGGTCAAGTTGCACGTTAAGGCGATACTGCGAAAACTGGAAGTGCATTCACGCGTTGAGGCCGCTGTTATGGCTGTCGAACATGGTATCCGGCGCCGGGTTGACCGGCAGCAGAACTGATGGTGATCTGTTGAGGCTTTAATACTCAAGAAACTGCGTGCGGCTACAAGTAGGATCGCCGATCAGCACGGCGGCGGCCCGCACGCTGAATAACAATACCGCGGATGTTTTCTGGGCCGTCTATCTTGAGGTGTGGGTATTTAGAATTCAGGGGTTTGAGGTACCATTCGCCAGCTGTGAGACGCAGCTGCCTGAGAATAGTCTCACCCTTGTAGTCAGCAATTACATAGCAACCGTCATGTACGGCGCCAGTTGGTTCTGACACCACCACGCAACCGTCAGGGAACTCAGGTGCCATGCTGTCGCCGAGCACCTGCAGCGCAAAGGCATCACTGCCGGCACAATTGCTCATGCTGGTTTGCCTAGAGTGTGGTTGAGCTGTTCGACCATGTGTCGTAATGATTCCTTGTCTAGACAGTCCAGGCTCTGACGGGAGAAGCTTTCGAGCTCATCAATACGGCTGTCTAGTATCCGTTGTTTGATGTCCGGCAGACTGGATGCCTCCATGCTGAACTCGCGTAGACCCAGCCCCAGCAGCAGTCGGGTGAAGACGGGGTCCCCTGCCATTTCACCGCACATCGCCACGGGAATTCCAGATCGATTTCCTGCCTCTATGACTTGATGGATGAGCCGCAAGACCGATGGGTGTAGTGGATCGTACAAATAGTTGACCTCGTCATCTATTCTATCAATAGCCAGTGTGTACTGGATCAAATCGTTGGTCCCTATAGACAGAAACTTAAGTTTCCGGGCAAACAGATCGGCAGCGACGGCGGCTGCAGGTACTTCGATCATGCCGCCGATGGGAACGTTTGGATTGAACACTTTACCTTCTTTCTCCAGCTCCCGGCAGGTTTCGCGGACTAGTTCCAGAGCCTGATCAAGTTCGTCAAGGCTGGAAATCATAGGGATCATGATTCTAGCGTCACCGCGCGAGGCAGCACGAAAGATTGCACGTAACTGGGGTTTGAACAAAGTCGGTTCGTTGAGACACAGGCGTATTGCCCTAAGACCCAGCGCAGGATTAATCGTCTTTTCACCATCGGCACGGCCACCATCCACCTGCTTGTCAGCACCGAGATCCAGAGTCCGTATGGTGACTGTCCCTGATACTGAATCAAGGACCTGGCAATAAGCTTCGTACTGTTCATCTTCAGTTGGTGGTTCGGAGCGGTTCATGAACAGAAACTCAGTGCGATAAAGGCCGACACCTTCTGCCCCAACCGACGCTAAACCAGGCAGATCTTCAGGAAATTCGATGTTGGCCAGAAGCTTCACATTAATGCCGTCCTGCGTGACAGCTGGTCGGTCACTCAGGAGGGCAAGCTTTGCCGTATGTTGGGCATGTGCCTTCTGACGCTGGCGAAACTTGACCAGCATGTCTTCGTCTGGTGCGACGATGACCGTGTCGTTAGCTGCGTCAATGACCAGCAGGTCATCGTTCCGGATATAACGAATTGCGCTATGTAAGCCGACCACGGCAGGTATATGTAGACTGCGAGCGAGGATAGCCGTGTGTGAAATAGGCCCACCTAGGCTGGTGATGAAAGCACGGACACCCCGCTGATGCAAGGATACAGTCTCTGCAGGTGTCAGATCGTTTGTAACGATAATCTGGTCATCAAGACGCGAGATCAGTTGCGCAGGTTCGGAAAGCACCGGTCCAAGAAACTCNNNNATCTACGACTTGATGTACGTCGTTTTTTTTGCTTCTCAGGTAAGGATCTTCGATCTGGTCGAAGAACGCGACCAGCGTGTCGGCGTGTGTTTTTAGTGCACTTTCAGCATTTTTCTGGTCTCGGCGTATCGACGCCACGGGCTGTTCCGAAATCACCGGGTCTTCGAGCATCAGTAGATGGACCTCAATAAACGCAAGTGTTTCCGGTGGCGCATCCAGAGGTATGGAATTTTGTAACTCGTGCAGTTCTGCTTTGACGTTAGCCAGAGCCGTTCTGAATCGGTTGATCTCGGTGTCTACGGACTCGTGGGAGATTCTGTAATCAGGTGTCGTCCGTTTCCAGCGCTCAAGTACGACAGCACGACCGAAGGTCAACCCATTTCCAATGCCGGAACCATTAAGCGATAACACTATTCATCTTCTCCGAAGCGGTTCGCAAAAAGTGCTTTGATCTGATCAATAGCAGTCTGGGCATCGTCTCCATCTGCGGTCACGCAAATGTGAGTGCCCCGGGTCGCTGCCAGCATCATGAGCCCCATAATGCTCTTACCGTCGCACACATGATCTCCCGCCCGTACCTCAACTTGGGCGTTAAATTCTGCAGTGGTCTTAACCAGACGGGCACAGGCGCGGGCATGGCGACCCAGACGGTTAATCACCTCGACGTTCTGTGAAACTTTCACGTCAGGTTAGCAGTGAATTCACGTTGAGATCGCGGTGGGCAACCTGAACAGGGGCATCTCGGTACTGAAAATACTCGACAAGCCGCTGCGCGACATAGACAGATCTATGCTGCCCGCCGGTGCAGCCTAAAGCGACAGTCAGGTAACTTCGGCTTTCTTTATCATAATGCGGCAGCCAGTGATCAAGAAAGCTACTGATCTGGTTGACCAGTTCTCGTGCTGCGCCATCAGTCTCGAGAAAGTCAATTACTGTATTATCCAGGCCTGTCATGTCACGAAGTTCGGTTTCCCAGTAGGGGTTGGGCAAACAACGAACGTCAAAAATATAGTCGGCATCTGAAGGGGTGCCATGTTTGAATCCGAATGACTTGAAGACAAGAGTTGTTCCGCTTTGATTCTGTCCACTGACGAACTGACGGATCATCGCGCGTAGTTCGTAGGGGCTGGTAGAAGTGGTGTCTATACGGCGATCTGCATCTTGTTCCAGAGGCGATAGCAGTCGCCTTTCTTCAATGATACCGTCGATCAAGGTCGTTGTGTCATTGGTCAAAGGGTGTCGACGGCGGGTCTCACTGTATCGTCTGACTAGAGTCTCGTCATCGGAAATCAGAAAGATGATTCGAATGGCGAGTCCGGCATTGCGTAAATGTCCTAGACTCGAAGGAACGGCCTGAAGAAACTGTCGGTTGCGTGAATCAATACTGACAGCAGCTCGGTCAGAAAGGCCTTCAGTGTTTTGTCCCAGATAATCGGACAGCTGTGGCAATAGCACAGCGGGCAAGTTATCGATGCAGTAATAGCCTAGATCCTCCAGAGCGTGCAGAGCGATGCTCTTGCCGGATCCGGACATACCGCTGACTATAATGAAATCCATCGTGTTGGCTGTTGGTTAGTTGTTTTGATCGCTGAAACTCTGACGTGCCCCCCGTGTGATGTTAGGTCAGGAGCGTAAACAGCGTCTGGGCATCGCGCGCCCTGAGAATAGTTTCTCGTCGCTCCCTATCGTTAAACGTTTCTGCCAGACTGGCCAGTATGTTGAGGTGCTGTTCTGTGGCGTTAGCCGGTACCAGCAGCCCCACAATCAGCTGGATAGGTTTATCATCTACCGAATCAAAATCAAGTGCTTGCCGCAACCGGATAACTGCAGCCAACGGTTCGGTCAGTCCATTCAAGCGACCGTGAGGTAAGGCAATCCCATCGCCTATCCCCGTACTTCCTAGTCGCTCGCGTTCATTTAGCACTTGGAACACAGTATCTCGATGCAGATCAGATCGATTGTGAGACATTAATCCTGCGAGTTCCTCGAGCATTCTTTTCTTACTGGGAGCTGAGACGTTTAGCCGTATTCTGCCGGTGCTGAGTAACCCTGTTAAAAGACGGGGATGTGCTGTCGAATTCATGGGCGCATATTATTCGGAAGACAGTTTGCAGGAAACAGGGATCGGCTCGATGTGAATGGATCGGACGGGCTGTCAGAGCACTGATTTACGCTGGTTTGCCGGAGGAATGTTCATTTGTTCGCGGTACTTCGAGACGGTGCGTCGGGCGATGGACATACCTTTATCGGCGAGCATCTTGGAAAGAATACTGTCGCTGATTGGCTTCGAAGGAAGTTCTAATTCTATCATTTTTCTTATCTGTGCCTGAACGGCACGGGCTGATTGGCCCTCCCCCTTGTTCACGCCAACTTTGGTGGTGAAGAAGTGTTTGAATTCAAAAATCCCCCTCGGTGTCAGCATATATTTGTGGTTAGTCGCCCGCGATACTGTTGATTCGTGCAGATTGAGAGTCGATGCAATTTCGCGCCTAGTCAGTGGTTTTAGTCGACTCTCTCCTCCAATCATAAATTCTTGCTGTCGCAGAACGATTTCTGTTGCAACGCGTTGAATTGTCGCGGTGCGCTGATCCAAGCCTCGAATGAAGGCTGTGGCTTCCGACATTTTTTGTTTAAGGTATTCTTGGGTATCGGCGTCTTGATTCTGTAGGTTTCGTTGATAGTAGCTCGTTACACGCAATCTGTGGTTGACTGTTGAATTCGGTGTGACCTGCCATTTCTCTTCCTGGCGATAAACGTAAACGTCCGGCACCACGTGGTGTGTTTGCTCAGTACCCAGATGTCTCCCGGGCGCATGATCAAGGGTGCGAATCAGATCGATGGCTTGCGACAGTTCTTCGCGGTCTATCTTTAACAGACTAATTAACTCAGTGAACTTGTGTTTGGCCAGCAGTGGTAGGTGTGCCCTGACTAATCGCAATGCAGCCGTTCGGCCAGGTGTATTCGTACCGAGTTGTTCCAGTTGCAGACGAAGGCAGTCGGCAAGATCGTATGCGCCAATCCCTGGAATTGAGAGCGTTTGAACCAGATGCACCATAGCTTCGATCTCTGGTTCCTGGACGTTGATCCGCGTTGCAAGAAGTTCGTGTAAATCATCAACCTTCGCTGTAAGGTAACCGCGTTCGTCCAGCGATCCAATCACAGCCCGTGCAATGGCAACATCTTTACTACTTAATCGGTGATTCGAAAGGCTCTGAAGCAATTCATCCTGTAGCGTGGTGTCCTGCTTTACAGTGTCATAAGAACTGCTCCTCTCGACCCCAGTCACGTGATTGGGTTAAGGAACTTAGCGGGCATACGCGACCAGAAACGAATAGTCGTTGCGTCCTTGACAAGATCTTGGAGAATCTCCTGATCAATCTCAACGCTGGAGAGTTGCAGAATACGAAGAGATTGCCGCATGTGCGGTGTTAGCTGCAGCTGCGATTCTGCTCGGATTTGTAGCGATTGCTTTATGGCCACAAGACTCAACTCACTGACGTGAAAACGTTTTCATTACGGGGCTAACAGTTTGCCAGGGATAACAACCAACTGCTGTCAGAGACTGAATTCATCACCCAGATAAATGGTGCGGACTTCAGGGTGGGCGAGTATATGGTCTGCTGTTCCAGACGTCACTATTCGGCCTTGTGCAAGAATGTAGGCGCGATCACAGATACCTAGGGTCTCTCGTACATTGTGGTCAGTGATCAGGACGCCGATTCCGATATCCCGTAGGTGGGTAATGATGCGCCGAAATTCACCCAAGGAGATCGGATCTATACCTGCGAAAGGTTCGTCCAGCAGCATAAAAGCAGGCTGCACGGCAACTGCTCGGGCGATTTCGACCCGCCGGCGTTCGCCACCGGAGAGGCTATAGCCTTTGGCATCGCGTTTGTGCGCAATACCAAACTCGGACAGCATGGCATCAGCTCGCTTCAGCCTCTGTTCTGCACTGAGATCGGGTAAGGCCTCAAGTACAGCCAGGATATTCTGCTCTACAGTCAGTCGTCTGAAGATCGATGGCTCCTGGGGCAAATAGCCAATCCCCAGTCTGGCCCTGGCATGCATGGGAAGATCGCCGATGTCGGTGTTGTCCAGTTGTACAAGACCATCTCCCCGCCGGATAAGACCACAGATCATGTAAAAACAGGTTGTTTTACCTGCGCCATTGGGCCCCAAAAGGCCTACAATTTCCCCGCTGTTTACGCGCAGGTCAACATGATCGACAACAGCCGAGCCGCGATATTGTTTTACCAGTCCGTGTGTCTCCAGTGTGGCCAAAAGAAAATCTCCTGATTAATCGGTATGCAATGTAAGTCCGGGGCGACACCGCATCTCGACTTCACTGCTCATCGTCGCTAAGGTTGTTTTGCCAGGTGGTGGACCAAGTGTCGTTGACGTTCTGCAACAGTCGGAGCCGTAACGATGGCACCCAGACACCGAAACTCACTGGTGGCGAGATCATTTTCCAGTTGTTGCTGACTTCAAGGATACGAACTCTCGCACCGTTCATGAGCTTCCCGACCACGACCGAGTCTGGTCCGGTCGACGGTGCACTACGCAAGCGTACATTGTCACCGGAGACGATACCGGTCGGACCCTGTCCGGACACATATCGACCGTAGATCCACACCCTCACTCCGCGGGTAACATTCACCTTGGACCAACCGTCGCTTGAGGTGATTACTTTGTTGTAATACAATGCGCGGCCGATCTGAATCGCTGGTAACGAGAGTTGCTGGGGACTGACTGGAGCCGGCATTTGATTGTTCAGGTGCTTTGGTCGTTCGAGTCTGACCACGGACCTTCATCTTATCCCGTGCCATATCGTAGACGATGGTTTCACCAGAGATCGTATCGCGACCTTGCCTGATTGTGGCTTGATCCTTAAATATGACTTCATTGGCGATCTCGTCTAGGATGATGGACGTGCCCTGGCCGATGACATCTTGCGGTTTGTTTTCCGGTCGCTGTCGAAAAACAGCAGGATTGCCGTGTGCTATTGCCTTTTCCAGCTGCTCGCCTTGGTAAAATAGTTCGACCTCATCTGCAATGATTCTGATCGTGCCTTGCTTGATTGAGACATTGCCGCGGTAAATACGCTTCCCGGTAGCAAAGTCGAGATCAACTTCGTCTGCGTCAATCCATGCTACTTGGTCACGGTCATTTTCCAGTGCGTGTACGGCCGTCGGCGGTATCACTGATAAGGCAAGCATAACCACAACGAGAAGCGGAAGGGGCATAGGTGGAATTCTAACAAACCGAGGTCGACCACCCCTGAGAGGATGACACTGTTGACCTCCGGGCAAACGATTGCGGGCTGGATTAGCTCGAACGAGGTGACCTACCGGCTAATTACCGGAGTTTAATGGTCATTCTATCGGCTGACGTCACGCTGGCGCTAGGGGCCGTGCCGGTTGTTTCTTGAGTGACCCGAACGTTCCCCCACAGCAGAATCTTGGTGCCGTCTTCGGACATCCGACCAGAGTCACTGAAGGTTGTTCGTACCAAATTATTCTGGTCATACTGATCCAGCCGGAGGCCTTCCAATTCAGACCCTGGCGTTGAGGAATTATCTGGGAAATGTTTCAGAGTTTTTCCGACCAGTACATAGG
>LUMJ01003046.1_pt1 | contig 10546 bp, 9 predicted proteins | sample 729631 | NCBI WGS metagenome assembly LUMJ01 (sample SAMN03860266, study PRJNA289734) | marine metagenome | biome: seawater column; feature: ocean; material: water; isolation source: Red Sea water column Station 22 - depth 500m | place: Saudi Arabia: Red Sea | collected 2011-10-15 | depth 500 m | reverse complement strand
GCCAATAACAATCCTTTCGGCAATATCGGCAAGCAAGATATTACAACCTCGGTTAACTTTTCAGATTTGGCTGAGCATGCTGTGAAAGTTGGATTTGAGATTTCGGGTTATTGTACTCAAGCGATGTTCTTGATATCTCTAGGTATCGAGAATTTCCTACTTACAGAGGAAGACGGCGCAAAACGCACTGCATTCGCTCAACAAATCAAACAGTTAGTCTTGCCAAGTGCGATGGGTGAAACTTTCAAAGTGTTGGCACTGTCAAAAAAACAAACAGTAAAATTGAATGGTTTTAGAGAACAGAGTCTTTTAAACAAGCTTTAAAATTAACTATGGATATTTTTCAAACGATCACTCTATCGCTGATTCAGGGTTTGACTGAATTTTTACCCATATCATCTTCCGCGCACCTAGTATTGCTGCCAAAATTTTTCGCTTGGCCGGACCAAGGATTGGCTTTTGATGTTGTCCTTCATTTTGGAACGCTGAGTGCAATCATTTATTATTATCGAAATAGTTTGCTTGTCATGACTCATGACTTCATCAGTTCAATTCAAACAAGAAAAATTGAAGGGGAAGCTTTACTCGCTTGGGGTGTTTTGCTAGGAACAATCCCAGTAGGATTGGCTGGACTTATTTTTCAAGATAGTATTGAGCTCAACTTAAGAACAATCGAAGTTATAGCATTTTCGACACTTTTTTTCGGTCTCTTGTTGGGCTTCTCTGACTGGCTAAATCGTTTCATGGGTCGCAATCGTGAGATTATTCAAGGCTCTGATATTTTAATTATCGGATGTTTTCAGGCTTTGGCTTTAATACCCGGCACATCTCGATCTGGTATTACCATCACTGCGGCACTTTTAATTGGGTTGTCTAGGTCCCTATCGGTTAAGTTTTCCTTTTTATTGTCAATTCCTGTAATTGCGGTTGCAATGATTTTAAAGACATTCGATTTAGCTAATCATGTGGACAGCGTTGACTGGTCCTTACTGCTATTAGGATTCATTATCTCGGCAATTACTGCCTACGCAACGATTGTTTTCTTTATCCGTCTAGTTGAAAGGATTGGGCTGCTGCCATTCGTCATTTACCGACTATTGTTAGGAGTACTGTTATTAACGATTTAAAACCACAACCAATTTACCGAAAAGATTACACACCAAGCTCCCACCTGATTAAAACTACCGAGCTTGAGTTTGAACTGAAAGACAATGAAACAATCGTCTCTTCCCGAATTTCTTTTTTTAAAAATCCTAAGGTTAATCAGACACCAAAAGGACTCTTTCTCAATGGTGAGTCGATTGAATTGCTGTCAATCGAAATAAATGGCACAAATGCAAACCATGAACTCAAAGATGACGGTTTACTGTTAATTGAACCGCCCGATAGTTTTATTTTAGAAACAACAGTTCGTATTCATCCTGAAAGTAACACTAGTCTTAGCGGCCTCTATAAATCGAGCGGCAATTTCTGTACCCAGTGCGAGGCTCATGGATTTCGACAGATAACCTATTATCTCGATAGGCCAGACATTCTAAGTGTTTTTACCACCAAAATCAAAGCAAACAGGGACTATTACCCTATACTCCTTAGTAACGGTAATCTAGTTGAAGAGTCCAATTCTCATGCCATCTGGCATGATCCAGCACCAAAACCTTGCTATCTGTTCGCCTTGGTTGCAGGAAAATTAGACTACCTGCAAGACAGCTATACAACTGCAACAGGCAGAAAGGTTGACCTGAGACTCTATGTTGAAGCACACAACATGCACAAAACTGAGTTTGCGATGGCTTCACTCAAAAAAGCCTTCGCATGGGAGGAGGAGAGGTTTAATCTTAGCTATGATTTGGACATTTACATGATCGTCGCTGTGGACGATTTTAATAGTGGTGCTATGGAGAATAAGGGACTAAATATTTTTAATTCCGATTGTGTTTTGGCTAACCAAGAGACAACTGTAGATGAAGGCTTTATTAGAATCGAGTCAATTATTGGGCACGAATATTTTCACAACTGGACAGGTAATCGTGTCACTTGCCGTGACTGGTTCCAATTAAGTTTAAAGGAGGGGTTGACAGTATTCAGAGACCAAGAGTTTTCTTCAGACATCCGTTCTCGAGCGATACAACGAATCAAAGATGTTGTTGCTTTGAAGACCTATCAGTTTGCCGAAGACTCAGGTCCCATGGCTCATCCTGTAAGGCCAGAATCCTATATTTCAATGGATAATTTTTATACTGCGACCGTTTACGAAAAGGGTGCAGAGGTTATCCGTATGATCCATACAATACTTGGGGAGGAGGGATTCCAAAAAGGAATGCAGTTATATTTTAAGCGCCACGACGGCCATGCAGTCACCATTGATGATTTTGTAGCCAGTATGGCGGATGCGAATGATTTCAATTTCGAGCCATTCATGTCCTGGTATAGCAAATCAGGAACGCCCGAAGTTGAAGTAATCGATGAATATGATTCACCTTTACACAAAAAAATCAGCAAGAGCCTTTCATTATGCCCAATGCATTTGGGTTGCTAGATGAAAACGGAGTCGAAATCGCATCTGGCATGGTTCTTATCGATGAACTGGAAAAGACTGTTACATTTAATGATATAAATAGCAAGCCAACACCCTCTTGGTTTAGAGGTTTATCTGCTCCCATTAAGTTTCATTCTAACCTGAAAGTTAGTGATAAGCTTTATTTATGTGCCAACGACACTGATCCTTATAATCGTTGGGACAATATTCAAGATCTATGGTTGGATTATATTTTGACACCAGAAAAAGTTGATCAGAAGGGTCTCTTTGAAATGCTAAAAAAACTCCTTCAGAAGGAATCTGATTTAGCGCTACTTTCAGAGATGATGACATTGCCTTCAGAACGCATCATTCACCAAAGAGTTGGAAAAATCAATGTCGCAGAGATCAATCAAAAACGTGAAAATGTTAACTTCTGCGTCATTAAGTATTTAGAAGGGCTTTTACTGAGCAAATATGAAGAATTGAAACACAACAAGACTTTTGATTTGTCTACCCAATCAATTGGTGAGCGTGCTTTAAAAAATAGATGTCTGTCTTATTTGGTTAAGAGTGGTGAATACGAATTGGCCTATAGACAATTCAATCATGCCAAATGTATGAGCGATCAATTATCATCTTTTCAGGCACTTGTAGAAAACCATAACCCTTACCAGAAGGAAGTTATCGAGCGTTTTTATGAACTTTATCGAGAAGACGTCCAAACAATCGATAGATGGTTTAGTGTACAGAGCATATCACCTAGTATTTCTGTGGCAGGAATTAGAGCGCTCATGAGGCATAAACTATTCACGATGAAAAATCCAAACAGGGTACGCTCTTTGCTAGGTGCATTTGCCCAAAATCACATCCAGTTCCATTGCCAAGAAGGTTACCAGTTGATGACCGAAGTGATTCTTGAATTGGACTCATTGAACCCACAAATTGCAGCAAGATTTGCAAGTGTCTATAATCACTGGAGGCGATTTACGTCTCACTACTCTAAACTGCAAGAGGCTGAACTTAAAACCATCAGCGAAGTCGACAACCTGTCAAAAAATGTTTATGAAATTGTTCACATTGCACTAGAAGGTAAGATCTGATGTTGTCAAACGAGGCGCAAGAATTATCTGAACTATTAATAGCCAATGGCTTGACGATCTCTGTGGCTGAATCTTGCACTGGTGGTTCTTTCTCGCAAGCCATTACCAGTATACCTGGAGCCTCTTCTTATTTTGATTGCGGCTACATCACTTATAGTAATCAATCAAAGGTCGACATGCTTGGGGTGGAAGTCCAAACAATCAAAACTTATGGAGCTGTCAGTGAAGAGGTTGCTCTCGAAATGGTAATTGGTGTGAGCAACAGATCTCATTGCGATGTTGCGCTATCAATTACCGGGGTGGCAGGTCCTACTGGAGGCACAACTGAAAAACCTGTAGGCACCGTTTGTTTTGGTTACTCTATACCGAGATGATTACCTCAAAGGCCATATTAAGAGGCGACAAGAACCGATTACTAGACTACAACTCTAGAGAACACCCATTGGTTCTTCAGCTAGGAGGATCTGACCCAAAAGAAATGGCACAGTGTGCTCAGATCGCAAAACAGTGGGGTTATGACGAGGTCAATATAAACGTCGGTTGTCCCTCTTACCGAGTATTCTCAGGCAGTTTTGGTGCTTGTCTAATGAAAGAGCCTGAACTGGTGGCATCTTGCGTTGAAAGCATGATTGATATAACCGACATACCGGTTAGCGTTAAAAGCAGGATTGGAATCGACGATATGGAGACTTACGATCAGCTCGGTGACTTTGTATTCCGTATTCATGAAAAGGGTTGCCAGCATTTCATCATACATGCTCGCAAGGCTTGGCTTCATGGCTTAAGTCCTAAAGAAAACCGTACCATACCACCCTTAAACTATCCCTGGGTATATCGACTCAAGAAGGACTTTCCTCAACTCAAGATAACCTTGAATGGAGGAATCACTGAATATAGTGAGATTTTCGAACATCTCGGTCATGTTGATGGTGTGATGCTGGGCAGGGCAATTTACCATCAACCATATTTATTGGCAGATATTGATAGCAAGGTGTTTGGTCAAAAAACTATTCCCAGAACTCGAGAGCAAGTTCTTGCCGATTATATGAGCTATATTAAAAAGCAACTCAAAGAGGGTGTACCAATCAGAGCAATGACTCGTCATATATTAGGCCTATATCATGGTCAAAATAATGCAAAATTTTTTCGTCGTTTGTTGAGCGGAAAATCTGTCGAATTAGGTTGCCTCTATGAGTGGTTGGAATTTATAAAAAAATAGTAGAACAGTGCTTGGGTAGTCTCAATAGTTTGGTAAAATTTTCTTTAAAAATACTTATCTTCAATTAACTAATTATGGCAGGCAGAAACGATTATATTGTGAGTATTGATATCGGGACAGACAAGATTGCCCTGTTGGTCGCTGAAAAAGAAGATGATGAAAAGTTGCGCATTATTGGACACAATATTAGCTCATCCGACGGGGTCAGAAAAGGCTCAATTTCTGCAATCGACCCGCTTTCCCGTTTAATCTCAAAGATAGTCGATCAAACTCAAAAAAGTTTTGATTTGGAGATAGGATTGGTTCGTGTTAATCTTTCAGATACACACCTGACCTGTATTGATGGGTATGGAAAAGTTCCAATTCGTGAATTTGTTGCTGCAGACGATGTCGATAAAGTTCTCGAGACAGCAAGTGCAATCCCCACCCCCACCAACAAGGAAAAACTACACACCATTAAGAAGAAATTTATCATCGATGAGAATTATATTGTTGACAACCCTGAGGGCATGGAGGCAGAAGTTCTTGAATCGAAAGTGCACATTGTGACTGTTTCAAGTGTGGGTGTGAGAAATATTGAAAATTGTTTAAAGAAGTGTGACCTAATGGTAGATAAAATTGTGCTTGACTCGATTGCAAATTCGGAAGCGCTCCTCACTCAAGAAGAGAAAGATGGTGGCGTTTGCTTGATTGATTTTGGAGCGGGTGTTACTAGCTACTCTGTTTTTCAGGATGAAGGTATTGTTCGTAATGGTGTAATTTCGATGGGCGGTGATGATATTACACAGGAGGTCGCATTCGCCTTCGATACCTCTTTTGAGGAAGCGAAAAGACTGAAAGAGGATTATGGATACGCCAAATCCTCATTCATCAAAGATGAACAGTTTGTTAAATTTGTGCAGGCTACCAATAAGGATTCTCACTATCTGTCAAGTCTTCAGTTATCAGAGGTAATAGAAGAGGCTTATGTAAAGATTCTATCAACATTGCAGAATGAACTAAAGCATCATAAACTAGAGGCAAACATCAAATCGGGTTTTGTTTTGTGTGGTGGCTGTGCCCAGGCTTTTGGGTGTGAAGAGCTAGTGAGGGAATTTTTCACTCGAAGAGCAAAGATAGGAGTTGTTCAACGTGATCGGATCTCAGGTCTAGAAAACATTCTAATGGACTACCGGTACGCGAGTTCGATTGGTCTTTTATTGCATCAGGAAGATTTACCGCAAGTGGATTTTATAATATCAAATGGAAAGAACGGCGTTATGGGCAAAATAAAAAAAGTACTAGTAGGGAACTTCTAACTTTATGCTAAAGCAAAGAACAATCAAAAAATCCGTCAAAGCTCGTGGCGTCGGTATTCACAGTGGTAAGCAAGTGAATATGACGTTGATTCCTGCTAGCTCTGACCACGGCGTTGTATTTAGGCGATTAGATGCAGGAGGCAGGCAAGTTCACGCTCATAGTGCATTTGTTAACGAAGTTGTGCTCTCAACCGGGCTTGAATCTCAAGGTGTCAAGGTCTCCACTATTGAACATTTAATGTCGGCTTTTTCTGCGCTAGGTGTTGACAATGTTTTAGTCGAACTGGATTCATTTGAGGTGCCGATCATGGATGGCTCTTCGGCGCCTTTTATTTTTCTAGTTCAGTCAGCCGGAATAGAAGAACAGGAAGCACCAAAACGATTCATCGTAATCAAGAATACAGTTAGGGTTGAAAACGGCGAATCATGGGCACAGGTCTCACCTCACAATGGCTTTAAAGTGACTCTAGAGATCGACTTCGAACATCAAAAGATTAAGGAAAGCGGTCAAAAATTGACAATTGATTTTGCCAAACAATCATACCTAAAAGAAATCTCTCGTGCACGAACTTTTGGCTATGAAAGAGATGTTGAGGATTTACAGGCTGACGGGCTTGCCTTAGGTGCAAGTTTTGACAATGCAATTGCTCTATCAGATGACTCCATTCTAAATGAAGATGGGATGCGATACCATAACGAATTTGTCAAACATAAAATACTGGATATCGTCGGTGACCTTTTTCTTCTGGGAGGCAACATGGTCGGGCATTATGAAGGCTACAAGACTGGCCATATGCTCAATGATCAATTACTTTCGGCGATACTTTCTCAACCTAAAGCATTTACCATTGAAGTTTTTGAGGAGGTCGAATCACCCATACATTACTATTCAGAGGATTGGCAGAATCAAATCTAAAAGAGCTGTCGAAAGAACGATTAATTTGTCAACTTACAACGCTTTGATTTTCCAACCTTATAGGCCAAAACGCTGTGTTAAACACATCTTTGGATACCCGGGCGGTGCAACTTTACACATTTACGCTGCCTTAGAAGCTCAAGATGAAATTATCCACGTTTTGGTTCGGCACGAACAAGGCGCTGCTCATGCAGCAGACGGTTATGCCAGAACTAATGGTAAGCCGGGAGTTGTCCTAGTAACATCGGGACCTGGAATTACTAACGCCGTTACAGGTATTGCAACTGCCAATATGGACTCAATCCCTATGATAGTTATCTCTGGACAGGTACCTTCACCATTGATTGGTAACGATGCCTTCCAAGAGGTTGATGCAGTTGGTATCACGCGCTCCTGTGTTAAACATAACTTTCTAATTAAGGACATTAGCGAAGTTGCAATGACTGTCAAAAAGGCATTTCATATTGCAACTACAGGTCGACCTGGGCCTGTTGTCATTGACATTCCAAAGGATGTAACAATTAATCAAATGGAATTGGAAGAATATCCAGAGACGGTCAAGATGCGCTCCTACAAACCTACAACCAAAGCAAGCAATCGCCAAATTAAGAAGGCGGCAGAACTGATTGCAAATTCGCAGAAACCAATCCTTTACTCAGGAGGCGGGAGCGTTATAGGTAATGCTTCCAAGGAATTGAGGGAATTAACACGTTTACTCGGATATCCTATCACGCAAACTTTGATGGGCCTAGGGGCATACCCTGGTAGCGATGAATTGTCAATTGGAATGTTGGGAATGCACGGCACCTATGAAGCCAACATGGCAATGCATGATTCCGATTGTGTGGTGGCTATTGGTGCTCGTTTTGATGACAGAATTACCGGTAATCTGGAAAAATTCTGTCCCTCTGCTAAATTTATCCATATCGATATCGATCCTTCTCAGATTTCAAAAAACGTTGTTGCTGATATTCCAATTGTTGGCCAAACAAAACAGGTATTACAAGCTCTCATTGATGAATTAAAGGATGCAAAACTTGCAGACATCTCCAAATGGTGGTCACAAATCAATACCTGGAGAGAAATGAACTCTTTGGCTTATAAGAAGAAATCAGGAGTCATTAAGCCTCAAACGGTGATTGAGATGCTTTATGAGGTCACCAAGGGTGAAGCTATCGTGACGTCAGATGTTGGACAGCATCAGATGTGGGCTGCGCAATATTACTTGTTTGATGAGCCTCGTCGATGGATTAATTCGGGTGGTCTCGGTACAATGGGTTTTGGTTTACCGGCCGCTATGGGGGCCAAATTAGCCATGCCCGATAAGGATGTTGTCTGTGTCACTGGGGAGGGCAGCATTCAAATGATGTTGCAAGAGCTTTCGACAATGTTGCAATACAACACTCCAGTTAAAATCGTGAACCTCAATAATCGTTATCTGGGGATGGTTAGACAGTGGCAGGAGTTTTTCTACGAAAAGCGTTATGCAATGTCTTATATGGATGCTTTACCTGACTTTGTGAAGTTATCAGAGAGTTATGGGCATTTAGGTATTTTGGTCGAAAATGAAGCAGATCTGAAGCCTGCATTGGTCGAGGCCTTTAAACAAAAGGACCGGACTGTTTTTTTGGATGTCATCACCGATCCAAATGAAAATGTATTTCCAATGATTCCGGCAGGTGGTGCCCATTGTGACATGTTATTGGCAGGACGAGATGATATGGTCTCAAAAGATGAAACAGACCTCAACGCGGTATAAATTATGAGACATATTATTTCTGTAGTTTTAGAAAATGAAACCGGTGCACTGTCGAGAGTTTCGGGTCTATTTTCGCAGCGAGGGTTTAATATCGAATCCCTAACAGTTGCTCAGACAAACGATCCCAGCTTGTCTCGGATGACAATTGTGAGTAGCGGAAATGACCGGGTGTTGGAGCAAATTGTCAAGCAGTTGAACAAATTAATCGAGGTTGTGAAGGTTGCTGATTTAACCAGCCAAGACCATATTGAGCGCGATTTAATGCTCGTTAAAATAAGTCCCACGAAAAAAGACAATTTTGACTTAAAACAGTTGGTGAACGTTTTTTCTTGCAAAATCGTTGATGTTACCGATACAACATACACTGTCGAGATCTCTGGAAAGACAAAAAAACTTAACGCTTTTCTAGATGCATTCGATCCTGCAAGTATTTTAGAGGTTTCAAGAACCGGAGTGACTGGAATTTCTAGAGGCAAAAAGTTAATTTAAATATAGGAAAAAAAAATGAATAGATATTACGATCAAGATACAGACCTTTCAATTATCCAAGGAAAAAAAGTCGCAGTGATTGGTTATGGTTCCCAGGGTCATGCACAAGCCAACAATCTTAAGGATTCAGGCGTAGAGGTTGTCGTTGGACTTAGGGAGAGTTCCTCTTCAGCGGTAAAAGCAAAAGAGGCAGGTATTCGTGTGATGTCAGTTGAAGAGGCTAGCGCTTGGGCTGACGTGGTGATGGTATTGGCGCCTGATGAATTCCAAGGCAAGATTTATGCTGAAAACATCGAGCCGCATTTGAAGAAAGGAGTGGCTTTGGCTTTTTCTCATGGCTTTAATAATCATTTTGGTCGTATTGTTCCAAGAGAGGATCTGGATGTCATCATGATTGCACCAAAAGCGCCTGGGCATACTGTCCTGGCTTACGCTTCAGCTATCGGTGGTGGACGTACAGGCATTCTTGAAACTAGTTTCAGAGAGGAAACCGAGACAGACCTGTTCGGAGAGCAGGTGGTTCTTTGTGGTGGCACCACTTCTTTGGTACAAGCCGGCTTTGAAACCTTGGTCGAAGCAGGCTATGAACCTGAAATGGCTTACTTTGAATGTCTTCACGAACTCAAGTTGATTGTTGATTTAATGTATGAGGGTGGAATCGCTAATATGCGTTATTCTATTTCGAATACAGCTGAATATGGCGACGTAACTCGAGGCCCTAGGATTGTTACTGATGGCACCAAGTCCGAAATGAAGAAAATTCTTAATCAAATACAGGACGGTTCCTTTGCCAAGGAGTTTATTGAAAATGTGGATACCTTACCGGCTCGTCGCGATATCCAGCGTGAACATCAAATTGAAAAGGTCGGTGAAAGTCTACGTTCGATGATGCCTTGGATTGCGAAAAACAAGTTGGTCGATCAATCTAAAAACTGACTTGTTATTTTGATCACAGCTTAATTCCATAATTAATTGTGACGGAAAAAATAAAAACCAAAAGAGGAATCTATTTGCTGCCAAGCATGATTACTACTTTTGCCTTGTTTGCCGGTTTTTATTCTATTGTTGCTTCTATTAATGGTGACTTTACCTTAGCAGCTATTTCAATAATGGTTGCTATGTTGTGGGACACCTTAGATGGTCGAGTTGCTCGATTAACGGACACTCAAAGTGCTTTTGGTGCGGAGTATGATTCACTATCAGACTTAGTGTCATTTGGATTGGCGCCTGCACTCCTTGTATATGAA
>LUMJ01000706.1_pt1 | contig 10555 bp, 11 predicted proteins | sample 729631 | NCBI WGS metagenome assembly LUMJ01 (sample SAMN03860266, study PRJNA289734) | marine metagenome | biome: seawater column; feature: ocean; material: water; isolation source: Red Sea water column Station 22 - depth 500m | place: Saudi Arabia: Red Sea | collected 2011-10-15 | depth 500 m | reverse complement strand
TCACCATTCGTTTGAGGAAGTGGTTTCGCTTTAAGTGGCATCTTTGCAATTTTATTCATCAGAATTTTTTCATCTGGAATAAGAACATGAGGTTTCTTTTCTCCAAAATTTGACATAAGATATTTCAAACTCATATCGGAATGAAAAAATATCTTACTACACCTGTCAATCGCTTCAAATTGTCTGAAAAATGTTGGTGGAAATGCTGGTGCAGGGCTCGATGCATTGCAATCTACCCAATGGAAAAAACACATGGAATCTGTATTGTTCATTCCATAACGAAGAGACAACAAATTCCAAAGAACATTTGTAAGAATTTCTGGTTGATGACAAAATACAAAATCAATATCAATTGAGGAAGTATGTAATGTAATGAATTCGCCAGGACGAAATTCTACTTTTTGTCTACCAGAAAAGATTCTACAGAATGTTTTACCATCAAAATTAGCACGATTCTGCATAACCGATTGGGGATAAGGAAACGGAATTATAGTTACGTTATCCATCGAATAAAGTTTATCTGATGAAGAGAGCGTGTTCCTTTCTGGAATCATTATATAGTGATGACACATTGGCAAAAAATTCACCGTGTCCATCATTACCTTCCAGTTAGAACAACGCTCTACTTCATACTTACTTCCTTTCCATCGAACAGGAGAAGCTACGTGTAGTATACGTTTCCCAAAAATCACTGTTTTACCATATTTTTCAAATATTTCATTCATACAAACTCACATTCTGCCATTAATTCAACCAAACAAGCAACAAGATTGACTTCTTGATCTGCAACAAAAGCAGATTTGTATTGATAATCTGCAATAATTAATACTGCTGGAGGTATAGAAGATCTTTCCAATACCTCATATAATTTGTCATAAATTTTACGATAAACTGATACTGGATCATTATCTACATTCGATGTAACCCATTGGCGCATTTTTTGAAAATCTTTTTCTCGTAATGCAGAAATCAATACAGATAAATTCAATTCACCAATATTCGCAAGAATACCAGAATCGATGTTTCCTGAAGTTGCATATCTTTGAAGTTCGTTAATGACTCTACGAAAATCTGGAAAATGTTTATTGATTAATTCTACAATTACTTTCTTGTCATGAGTTACATTTTCTGTTGTCAACATTGATACACATCGTTCCATGAACAGAGATGCAATATGTGGTTTCTCTTCTTTACTCAATCCAAAATCTACAACCGCACATCGTGAATGAATCGGATCTATAATTCGATTTTTATAATTACAAGTAAAAATAAACGAACAATTTTCTGCAAACTTCTCAATGAAGTTTCTCATGGCTGGTTGTACAGAATCGGGATTCATGTAATCCGCCTCATCAATAATAACAACTTTACGACCACCACCAAGAGAAATAGTCGAACAGAATTGAGTCAATTTGGTTCGCAGGGTATCAATCATTCTACCCTCATCTGAACCATTAATGATTATGTAATCGGAATTTGTTTGTTCACAAATTGCTCGTGCTGCGGTTGTCTTACCAACTCCTGACGGCCCTGTGAACATAAGATTGGGAATCTTTTCATCTTTTACAAGATCTGATAAAGTTCCCTTGATTGTTTCGGAAAGTATACATTCATCGATGGTCTTGGGCCTATATCCCTCAACCCATAATAAAGATTCGGTCATAATAATTATTCCTCAAAAGTAGAATTTTGTTCAAGTGCTATCCAATACTGAAGTGAATCACCCTCTCGTTTGAAATGTGAAATGCGTTTAGATGAAAGTGATACATCATATGTCCCTTCCAAAATTTTATTGAGATTTTCTGTTTTGAAAATCATAGAAAATGTTTTATCAGTCGAACCAACTTTAGTTGAAAATTGATCTGATGATGGATTGCCTGTATCGGATACAACAAATAATATTTCCGAACCATTACCTTCAACAACAATTTCTGGAAGTCCCAAAGTATTAGCTGCATTGATTGTTTTCTTAAATTGATCCTGAGATAATTTAAAATTAACTTCTGCATCTGGAAAAGTTATATCTTTATCAGGCGGTGTTTGAAACATTGAACTACTTCCACAATAACGATAAATTGCTTTGTGGTTGTCATCAGTAATACTAACTCCATTATCAGTAAAATCTAATTCTGGATTATTGAACAAACTTAAAGTTCCCAAAAAACGATTCAATTCATATATTGGAAATGTTTGTGGAAACTCTTCCTCAATTTCTTTTTTTCTCCGTTTCGCCCCAGTTAATTTCTTTCTTCGTTTTTTATGCCCACTTACTCTTGATTCTTTGTCCATGCCATGAGCTGCAAATTCAAGATTCGCTAAACTCGCCATCGAACCAGAAAAAACATAAGAACCCATATGTCCCAATTTCATCCACGGGCAAAGATAAATGTTATATCCAAGTCTACGAACAAATTGACAAAAGAAATAATCTTCTGAAAGATACCGATTACTTCCCCCTGCAATATCACCCAAATAAGCTTCTGAATCAATTACAGTATCAAAATATGCATGAATATCTCTATCACCCTTGAAATTTTCAGAACGATTATGATCTGGTGTATATGCAAATTGAGGATAGGCTTCTTTAAAATCATTAAACACTTGTTTTTTGATCATCATAAAACCTGTGCCAATTTCCAGAACATCAACTGGTTCTGCAACTTGAATTTTGTGTGTATTTTCTACTGGATTAAAAACATAATCACCTGTATATTGTTCTAGAACTTCGGGATTTTCATCTGCAAGGCCTGAATCAACTGCATTACGAACTTTCTCCCATGCAATACATTTTTTCGGATAAGGGCCACCGATAATGTCTTTGTCCAATGCAGCTAAAGTAAGTACATCATTTGGATCAAAATGTATATCTGCATCGATGAACATGAGATGAGTATAATGACTTCTCATAAATTCATCAACCAAATAATTTCTCGCTCGGGGAATCAAGGACTCATTGAAAAGGAAAAAGAATTTTAAATCCATTCCATATTGTGTTGCAAGTGTAGCGAGATCAGTTGAAGCTTTAGTGTACATTCCACCACACATTCCACCATACATTGGTGTACAAACCATTATCTTTTTCTCTCGCAACTCTTCTACTGGTATTTTTACTTCCATAATTAGTACATCTCGATAAATTTGATTAATTGTTCTTTGTTAAGATTTGGTAACTTTACATTTTCAAAATATGTTTTTATCTTGGAATAGTTTTTTTCAATATCATTTTCTTTTCCACCATACCAAATTTTCTTTGGAATGATAGTAGGATTTTCTGTATTGTCTGTAATGTATCCCAATCTAATCCACGGCTCTAACATCCAAAACCATGCACTCTCACAAGTAATATTATTACATACTTTTTTTATACTATCTAAAATTCTTAGTACATCATCATATTCATAATGATCAATAGATAAAAAATCACAACTACCTTTGTAATCATTTGCATCACAATTTATGATTTCAATTTTGTCTGGCCATTTTGTGTCAATGTCTTTATGGTAGTCTATTACTTCTTTAAACTTTTCCAGAACAGTCACTTTTGTAACTTCTGGTTTGGATGCTATCCATTGTTCTCTTGTTCCAAATCCTAATCCTGTACAAATAACATGACCTTTGGCTAATTTGTAATGTGAATAAAACTGAGATGCAGAACCATGTCTTTCATCTAAAACCATCCATTGAATACCATCCATTGTAAATTGCCAAAAAGGAACATCATAAACTTTTTTACGTCTATCCAACCACACATTTATACCATCTTTATCATATGATTTGATAATTGGTGGAACATATCCTAACTCTTTTAATTCGTTTGGTACAGTTTCACTAAATGCAGGTGTGTTCATAATCACTAGATACAAAAATAGAATGATGATCAGAGGTTGACCACCATTCTATTATATATTATTTTCTTTTTAGAAAGGTTTGAAGTTTTCTTCTTCTTCTACAGCTTCCGCTGTTTCTAAAACCGTTTCACCTTCTTCATCAGAAGGCATCGAAACCTTGTCATCCAACTTGGAGTACAAGTCCATGAAAGTTTCTTTGGTTTGATCATCGAACCTTGCAACACACATTGCAATCGCTTTCATACGATCTTTGAAGATCGAAAACGCATGAACAATGTGAACCAGACGGCGAGTGGCGATAATTTCATCAACTCCACCATCATAAAAGGTTTTACGAATCAAATCCGCCCAGTCAACAAGTTTTCCAGAAAACTCTTCATCCAGACAATTAAGAGAAGTCATCAGTTTGTTGATGATTTTCTTCTCAACTGTTACAGAAGGATATTCCTGTTCAACTGTAATTGGGAATCTTTCAAGGAAAGCTTCGTTTAAGATGTTAGTTCCGATAAATCGACCATCTTCAGAACCTTTACCTTTAGTGTTTGCAGTCGCCATGACTGTGAAACCAGCTTTAGGACGAACAATCCTTCCTTCTTTTTTAATCAGAAGTGGATTTCCTTCCAGAACAGGCTGTAGACACATAATTTTGTTTGATGCAAGGTCAACCTCATCAAGAAGTAACGTTCCACCACGTTCCATTGCAAGAACAACTGGCCCGTCTTGCCAAACTGTTTTACCATCAATCAATGCGTAATGACCAATCAAGTCATCTTCATCAGTTTCAATAGTAATGTTCACACGAAAAAGTTCTTTTTTCAATTCCGCATGTACTTGTTCAATCATCATGGTTTTTCCGTTTCCAGAAAGACCAGTAATAAAGACAGGATAAAATTGTCCAGATTTCTTAATGGTCTTTACATCACTATAATGACCAAATTTTACGTAATTGGAAACTTTTGCAGGAACATAAGATTCCATTTCGTTTTTAGGAAATTCTATAACATTGGTTGCCAATGAAACTTCTTTCTCTTCTTCTGTTGCCATAGGCACAAATGCAACTTTTGTATCAGTTGCAACATTTCCATTGATCTCAGGAATACGAAATACGCCCCTTCGGACTTTGTTTTCACTTTTCCAAATGAAAGATGGTGCATACTTAGAAAGACCTTCACCTTCTGCCCATTCCATCAACTGTTTCATAGTGACTTCACGGTCAGGAAAGACCTTTTCAAGACCCCTGACAATTTCAGTTCTCTTTTCAGTCAAATTACTCATAACAAATAATCTCCATTAGGAGGTTCACATTAGAGAAAAGTCATCTTTTCTCATTTCCATAATTATATTATACCAAATCCTGACATGAATGTCAAGTTTTTTCACGCAACTTTTTCAATAAATGCGTTAAGAAGAATACGATTTTGCAACTTCCCTTTGGTATTCTTTTTCAGTGCTTTCCGAATTTCCGCTTTGGATGATCCGGCCTCGACTGAACCCATATGATCAACTTCATCAATTTCAAGACCTTTGGTGTTGATAATGTAGAGTTCATCATAAGATGTTCCTGTTTCGATCAAGAATTTTTCTTTGCGAAACATACTATAATCTTCTTCAGTAGGATATCTTGACATTACATAACTCAAATTACCTATATTTCTTCTTCCAGAACCAGAAGTCAAGAAAAATCCAAGAAGGTTTATTCCTAATGATCGTTTTAGTGCAAGTAAAAGAAGTGAAGTATATCTACTACTACGAGCTTTAACTTCTTCTGGAAAAACTCTCATACGAGTTGCAGGATCATCAATATGAACTGAATTTCTACCATGACCATATGTTCTCACTACATTATCAGAATCCAAATATTCGTTATGTTGATTACTCTGACCATCAGTCAAAAATACTGCATTGACAATCTGTGCTCTTGTTTTCATTTTGAACTCTTCAATTACAGATTTTGCAACAACAATCGTATCATTTAATGGAGTTCCACCAAGTGAAAAATTGTTAGGCATTCCGTAATACCGATAATCACTACTGTAATAATAATTGTAACGATTTTCATATCCTTCTGCAATCATGAGAAGATTTTGATACGCATTGTTCAATTCCCGATTTCTCATTCGTGAAGAAAAAAGATTCAACAAACGAAAATTATTTGAAACTACAATATTATTCTTTTTGTAATCTGCAATCTTGTTTCCTATTACAGTATGATCATAAGGCTTTCTTTCAAACTCCCTACTAATTTTTTCATTGTCTTCGTCTTTCCAATCTCGATAATGATCAGAAAAAGCATAAACCTCAAAAGGAATCTGAACTTTTGAACAAAACATTGTCAAGTTAATCAACTGTTCAATGGTTTCTTTCATGTAAGCGTACATAGAACCAGACCAATCAATAAACATAACCATACCATGATTCTTTCCTTCAGGCAAGTTAGTAATCTGTTGAAATAGATTTTCACTGTACTTGTAAGAATGAATCTTGTTCATGTCAAGAGTTCCTTTTTTTGAATTGTATGCCCTACGATGAATATCTGCGGCTTTCTTCATTTCAAACTCTTTGACCATGTAACTGACCATCTTGTCATTGGTTGACTTAAACTTTTTCAGAAGTTTAATTCCATATTCAGTTGCACCATCTTGAGTTGCATAATAACTGTTACATTCTTCAAGTGTTTTCTTGAAATCAATTACGAGTGCATCTGTATTAATTTTAGGAAAAGTCAAATAAAGAGGAAGTTCGGTTCTTTCATCCATATCCGCCAGTTCTTCTTCTCTCTTACGAAATTCTTCATCAGTAAGGGAACTTGGCCCCGTAGACATATTTTCTCTATCGCCAAAAGCATCTCCAACACCACCTTCCATTCCATTAGAAATAGTTTTCTTGGAAGATTCTTTTTCATTTTCTTCATCAGAAGATTCTCCTTCTTTTGATTTTTCAGAATCATCTTCGTCTGAATCTTCAGAATCTTCACCACCACTATTTGACTCTCCATCTTCCTCAGAATCATCTTCATCTTCTTCACAATCATCAGCTATACGATCTAATTCATCACAAGCATCTGAAAGATCATTTTCCCAATTATCTTCCGAATCTTCAAACTCTTCAGATTCTTCAGATTCATCTTCAAAACCTTCACCAAATTCACCATAACTGTTATCAGTTTCCGATTCGTTTTCTTTACACCAATCGTAAAGTTCATTACAAACCTTGACAACATCTTCCCATGTTTCAGTTCTTTCAACACGATCAACCCAAACTTTTTCTTCATCGGAAAATTCGATTCCATAAGCAGTTCCGGCTTTGGTATATAAATTAATACGATCAATCAGACCAAGATCGTTAGGGTCAACCCCCATCTTACTCAATCCGAAAAAATCTTCATTCATTAAACTCTTGTACCCCTCAATCATTGACTTACGGGCACCAGCAAACTTTCTCTTGATTTTCTTTTCGATTCTTGCATCTTCTACAACGTTCAAAAAGGACTTGTATCCTTTTCCTTTTTTACTTGCAGAGGAATGCCATCCATCTTCAGGAGTCCATAGTGCGTGACCAACTTCGTGGGCACAAAAAAGGTCATAGACCTCAGAACCAGGCTTCCATTTGAGGATAGGTAGGTACAACACACGATTTTTTACATCGAATGCTGCAGTAGGAATTTTCTTATGTTCAACAGTAATGTTCTCCGCAGCCATCAGTTTGGCAAGGAGTGATTTCTGTTCGACTAAGGAAGTTGTTTTGAATTTCATGATAATTTATTGTTGAAAGGTTTACTTTCTCACTCTTTACTTATATTATACCAATTCCTGACAAGAATGTCAAGTTTTTTCTGATTTATTTTCTGATTTTTCTTCGGATTCGTTTGGTATGCTTCTTGCATAGTCATCAGTTCCATCATCTAAATGTTTGTATCCAGTTAGCTTTCCCGAATACTTATCCAGAATTTCTTTTCTCAAATTTTTTAATTTTTTAGATGTCATTTTTGACCTTTTTCTCACTTTCACTTATATTATAACACAGAAACGTGCTGAATGTCAAGTTTTTTTCGGGTACATATTATCTAAAAGATCTGGATCAACACCCACCAAATCCTTTGTCAATTTTGTCTTTGGAACATTATCAGCTATCCAACCTAGAAGTTGTCGTTTAATATCTGTTTCTGGCCCGATTGATTTACCTTCTTTCTTGAGAGTCAAGTAGGTAAAATCTTTAATAATTATATCTCTCTGAGAAGTTTTCATTGGTTTCTTTGTGTCAGGATCGGCCCATACAATAGTGTTGTCTCTATTATTGAGAATTACCCGAACACCACCATTCAATCCTCTAGGAAGTTTTCCTTTAATAACATCGTACATATTTGTAGCTGCACCTTCATGAGAAAGTAGCATAATGTCTTCTGGAACAACTCTTTCACGATTTCGATTATTGAGTATCGCAACTGCATAGTTTGTCAATACCCATGTAAGATGAATGTCCTTAGCTGCATACCCTGCTTCTACCAATTTTGGAATAATGTCTCCAATATCATCTGCATCTTTCATCGTGATATCAAACATAATGTTAGGCAAATGTCTTGTGTTTGCATCCTTGAGTAAAAGATCAAGAGTTTTATCTTTTATTCCCTTTTTCTTAACAAACATATGAATTTTATAAACATCTTTTGGGTTCTTGAGTTTCAACCCTTTAATTTCTGGATACATATCTTTCGTATCCGCCAATTTCATGAATGCTTTTTTCCATTCATCTACATCACGAACTTTGAACTTTTCACCTTCCATGAAATTTCTAATTGCAAAACCTTTGCCTGATCCTGCACCACCAGCAAGAAATACGATTTGACCGTATCTCTTCCCTTGATTGTACATTATGAGCTTTTCTTCTAGGTATTGTTCTGCAAGAAATTGTAAAAAGGTAAGCATTGAGAATCCATTTTGATATTATTCTGATATTAATATTTATAAAATGGATAAGGTGGGCGTTATTAATTCAATAAAATCTTTTCTTCAGGATCTTCCATTCTTTCAATGATTCGTTGTTCTTCTAAATCTTCTTCCGAATCAAAAGAATCGAATGTTTTCAGTATTTCTCCTTCATCATCATATCCAATATGAAGTTCAACAATACCACCATCCTTTGTAGTAATGTATATCTGAACATGGCCAGGATCGGGAGCATATTCTGGATTATCCTTGAAAGCCTTAACAGTTTCAAGGACTTCTTTCCATACTTTACTTTGTTTGCGTTTCTTCAATTTTCTCATGTTTTCATCTCTTGATATTCACGAACTTCAGTTTCGGCTTCTTCCATTGTCTTAAAAAAACCACCACCCATTTCTTCTCCATCTTCGTATCTTCGTACAAAATATTCCCCATTTGTCGGAGAACCGAAAATAGTTTCACCTTCTTCAAGGATTTCAATTGTTGCTGTTTTCATAATTTCCTTTCATTAAATACAAAAAAAGGGGAGAATTATCTCCCCCCACTATTAATACGGGCCCGTCCAACGGACTCGTTCAAAAGTTCTATCAAGAACGTTTCCCCTGCGAAAGTTTCTTGCAGGAGCTGCCCATCCGGCAGGTTTCAGAATATCACCAAGTGCAAATTTCTTGTCTTTTTCAGTATTAACAACAAACGCTTCAACGCACTCACTATTATGAGCACAATTGATGACCTTAATATATTTTGATCCTACTGAATATCGTAGATTATCAGCATAATCTATTTCCATTTTTGCTCGATGTCCATATTCATCTTTTTCACCAGATCTAGACCATGCACAATAATCATCACGCATATGTTCTAACATTGCCTCGACTCCGGCTTCTACACTTTCTCTCACATCACTCATAATATATTCTCATTCGGGTTAATGGATAAAGATCCTTTCTTCATCCTTTACTTATATTGTATCAAATTTTCTCAAAAATGTCAAGTTTTTTTAGAATTCTTCTATATAATAAATCGTTCTTTCTCCATGATCTTCTATTGCACCTTCCAAATATGTGTACTTATCCAATGAATCTTCACTCAATATGCCCCACAAATTAGGGCCGTATCCTACTTTGTACATTTTCTGTGTGAACGATTTAATTTCTTTTCCGTCTTCTGTTTTGTTTTTCATTTTTCTGGCGACCCCTACTGGACTTGAACCAGCGACCTCCTGCGTGACAGGCAGGCGTTCTAACCAAACTGAACTAAGGGGCCATTAAATATAAAGATATGCAAGAATTTCACCTATAATTGCTCCAAGAACAATCGATATCAGAATGATATAAAATTCGTGTTTTGTTTGCATCTGGCTCCCCGAGCTGGACTCGAACCAGCGACAAAATGCTTAACAGGCATCCACTCTACCAACTGAGTTATCGGGGAATGGAGCGAGTAGTAGGAATCGAACCAACATCATTAGCTTGGAAGGCTAAGGTAATACCATTATACGATACTCGCATTTGCATTCTTATCATTGAATATTCCCTTCTCTACTACAGATTTTCAATAAAAAAGTTTCATTCTTCTCCTATCCAATAACGACACCAAAAATGTTTACCACATGAATCAATTTCTTCTTGTGGATAACCATTTTCCACTAACCATTTCAATTCATCCTTAACATCTTCTGGTATAGGTTTGGGAAATCCATATTTCCAACCACTAGGAGGGTCAATCATTTTTACTGATTTTTTAATTCGTTGATTTTTTTTCATT
>LUMJ01001167.1_pt1 | contig 10567 bp, 10 predicted proteins | sample 729631 | NCBI WGS metagenome assembly LUMJ01 (sample SAMN03860266, study PRJNA289734) | marine metagenome | biome: seawater column; feature: ocean; material: water; isolation source: Red Sea water column Station 22 - depth 500m | place: Saudi Arabia: Red Sea | collected 2011-10-15 | depth 500 m | reverse complement strand
CCTGAGCTGAAATCTATATGCGATTATTTGATTGACATTTCAGAGCGTCAGTTTCTTTCAAGAAAAGAAGCATCGGATATGTTAAAAGCACAATCAAGACTGATATTCGCTTATAAAGGAAGTATTAATAGTCATCTTTTTCATGTTATTAAAGGAACCATGTTGTACTTTCACTGTCCTTTAATCTCTTTATTGTATTCATATGAGGATGAGTCAAAGACTCTGGAAGCGTTCAAAGCGGGCCTTGCTGTATGGATACGTTGCATCCAAGCCATAAAACAAGACTATCCAAATGCTTGGAATAAGCGCTGCGAATTAACACTTCAGCATACGTAGATTTGAAGAGTTAAAGGCTAAATGTTTAAGCAAATATTAGACTGATAAGTTGTTAAGTAAAGCAATATGAAAAATACAAAAAAGTCTATCCTCTCGATCATCAGACGACATAAAGTTGATAAAAAAGTAGCTTTAGTTTTTGGAAATGAGTCCCTAAAATACGACGAGCTTTTGAATTTAGTTGAGGAGTATGCAGAGAAATTTTGTTTTCTTGGTATTAAAAAAGGGGTTAGCGTTTTAACCGTGTTACCGAACGGTATCCAAATGACAATAACTATGCTTGCGCTGGCCGATATTGGCGCTATTCTAGTGCCTCTAAATCCAAAGTATAAAAACCACCAGATCTTAAAGGCTGCTATTACGAGCAAAGCGAAATTTATAGTTCATGAGGGAAAAATTCCAATATTTAGTGAAGTAAAGGCAGTAGATTTGGGACGCTTGCAAGATTTTGGAAGGCTGTCCTATTCACCATCAGAAAGCGAGGATGCGCCTTATATATTGACGATGACATCAGGCTCAACTGGCGACCCTAAACCAATAATTTTCTCTCAAGCGACAAAAATAAACAGGGCGCTTTCTGCAAGCAAGTTATACGATTTGCACCCATACGACTCAATTCTTTGCGGCACTCCGCAATACCACTCTCTCGGTCAACGCTTGACTTTGCTTCCTCTGCTTTTAGGTGGAACTTGCGTATTGCTTAAGGAATTTGAACCGCATTCTTGGATAAGCAATATCCGAGAATATAGTGTTACTTTTACTATAGGCGTTTCGTCGCAACTGACCGCACTTCTTCCATTACTTGAGCAGCAGAACCAAGACTTTAAATCATTAAAACGAATAGTGTCCAGTTCATCCTCTCTGGATAAGGAAGTAAAAGAAAAATTGATAGAACTACTTCCATGCCATTTCCACGAGTGCTATGGAGCTTCTGAGGTCGGAACCGTTACCGACTTTGATATTATCACTTACAAGGAAAAGCTTGCCAGTGTGGGGAGAGCAGTGCCCGACGCTGAAATAGTAATCCGTGGCGTAAATGATGAGGCTTTAGGGAATTATGAGGTCGGTGAGATAACGGTTAAATCAACTACAGCTTTTCTAGGCTACTTTGAAAAAGCAGAATTGACAGGCAGGGTAGTAAAAGCTGGTTACTTTTACACTGGTGATCTGGGCTTCTTGGACGATGATGGTTTTCTGTATTTTAAGGGGAGAAAGAAAGAAATAATTATTTCTGGTGGTATAAATATTTACCCAGAAGACGTCGAAAACATTGTAAATAATTTTGAGGGAATACAAGAGTCAGCTGTATTTCCTGTCCCATCCGAAAAGCTTGGCGAGTTAATTGCTGCCGTATTTGTTGCAGATCATAAAATAGAGATAAATGAGTTAAGAAGTTATTGCATGAAATACTTAGCTTCACATCAGGTTCCAATCTTTTTTAGGCAAGTAAATGAATTACCAAAAACCCCATTGGGCAAAATTCAACGTAAGCACTGCCTAAGTTTATACGAAGATATATTCGTATCTAAAATAAACGCGCTTAATATTTGATTATTGTACCTGTTTGCTATGGTACGAATTAAAGGTAAACTCATATTCTTAAACGGCTCCATCGAAGCACGAATTAGCGTGACTGTTTCCGATTTTTAAACCTTTAACTCCAGTCAACAGATTTATGAAAAGCATTTTTGTTTTATTAAATAGGAACTAAGTATGAAAAGTACAGTGTGGCAACTCTACAGAGTACTATCTGATTTATCAGATATTCCGAGTGCTTCGAAACACGATATAAACAAACTTCGTTACCTCGAAGGGGGGATTTTAGATTCTTTTGGATTAATGCAGTTTATTGTGGCAATAGAGGAAGAGTTCAATGTAGAGCTTACGCCTGAGGATACTCAGTCAGAACAGTTTAGAACACTCGGGGGCATTGCAGAAATCATCGATGAAAAAAATAAATAGTAAGCTAGTCTACAGTCGGCAAGATATTATCGATGGCCTTCGTTCAGTGGGTGTGAGGCTTGGGGATAATCTTTTTGTAACATCATCTTTAGGTATGTTTGGCCTTTTAAAAGGGGCAACTAATATTGATGAAGTGAATGAAGCTTTTTTCTCAAGTTTGTGTGAAAGCGTAGGTAGTGAGGGAAGTATTATAGTTCCTACCTATTCTTATTCCTTTGGCAAGCATACTATCTCATCGCCAGTTACTTTTAAAGTATTGTCAACCGAGAGTGAAATAGGCCCTTTCCCTGAATTCTTTAGAAAGCAAAAAGGTGTAGTGAGAAGCAATGATCCTTTCATGTCTGTTGCCATTAAGGGGCCTTTGGCTAAAGTTTTAGACAATTTAACGCCAACTTCTTACGGGCATGACTGTATTTTTGAGAGATTTTTGTTGCAGGATGTTATTTGTCTCAACCTTGGTCTTGGTCCTAATTGGATGGCATTTATTCATTATGCTGACTATCTCGCGCGTTCTCCATTCAGATATGACAAGCTATTTTCTGGTAAGTTTGAAAACTCAGTAAAAGTGCAACAATGGTTATATTCTGTTCCATTGCTCTCAAACGAGGCGCGCGCAAACGCTCATGCTGTAGGTGCCAAAGCTGAGCAAGAAAAAATTTGGTCCTTTTCCGAACTTGGCAGAGGGCGCATATACAAAGCCGGTTACGACCAATACTTCAACTTCGTTATGGACGAACTAAAACATGATAATTGGGCACTAGCAGAAGGTGTCGCTTGTGACATTAAATCACTTGAGGTAGAACGATGCGGTATATTAACAAGTGATAAAGCAAAGGGTGGTGCTATTACGTATTTCACTAATAAGCTAGTAACTGATGCTGCAAAAGACTATGGTCTTGTCCAAGATACCTTTGATACTGGGACAAATGCTTTTGACCACATTATCCCAGAGGGATGGTACCTTTCTAACGTTTCAATTATAAATTCTTCTGGGAAAAATATTGAGCAGGGTGAGGTGGAAGTGCAACCCTACAGCCTAGGTTTTCACGGAAGGGTTTCACGAGAGAGCTTGAAGCAGCATTTAAAGTTATCGCGTAGTCTACCACCTTATATCGAGCGAGACTGGTGTATCTCAATGGATGCTAATTTATTATCGGACAGTGACTATTACGATATCGAAATAAACTGTGGGACCTATTTTTCACATGCAGTGGCAGCTTTTAAAAAAAGGTCATTAAGAGTCATACATGTAATATCCGCAACAGACATTGTTAATCACCATGAGTGGTATTTAAAAACAATGGCTAAGTTAGTTAATTCGCCAATGACTACATTGATTGTAAGTCATGAAACAGGGTTGGTAGCGTGGTTAGCTAAGTACCAAACCGAGGTGTCATTTAATGAGGAAATTCGACTTTTATGTCCATCAAGAAGCTCTACTTGGCTTAAATGGGATAAGCAAGGCTACAACCCAGTAGCTAAGCAGACGTTACTAGACCAAAAATTCAATTTTAGTATCGCCAATAGCTGATTTGTTCGTTGTTCCTTTTAAAGAGTCCCAGCAAAGCTTCAAAATATGGAGTCGAAATAAAACGTACTGGGACTTGAAATTCTTACAATCGTAATTCGTTAATCTGAGTAGTTCAAGGTATCCGTCCACACATTATCTGCTGCAGATTTTTTGGCTGCAGAAAATAATTCCAAGCCATTTTTTGAATGTTCTAGACCAAAGACATAATTATGAGCAACACCCTTTCCCGCCAAATGACTTGATAAAGCATCTGCAATGTCACTATAAAGGTTTGCAAAAGCTTCTATAAAACCAGTAGGGTGACCTGGTTTCATCCTGTTGTAGCGGAATAAGCTTGCATATTTGCAACCTCCGGCCCTATCTATAATTTCCCTACTGCCATCACTTCTATTTATTTTTAATTCATCAGGATCAAGTTGGAACCACTCAGCACTTCCGTTAGTCCCATATACTCTTATTCTTAAACCATTCCTATGCCCTATAGCAGTCTTTGACATCCACATTGTTCCACTAATACCGTTTGGGTATTTTAGCAGCATTGTTACATCATCAATTAAGTCATCGAAGTCGGAATGGTTAGAAAAATTGGCGCAAACTGAGTTTGGTTCTACCCCAAGTAAAAAACTAGATAGATGGTGAAGGTGAACACCTAGATCTAGACATATTGTGGGTATCTCATAATCTTTTAGCCGCCATTCTTGAGGTTTACTCTTTTTACCAGCGATGTCAGGAGGACGTTTAAAGCCCTCTTGCGGCATTTCCAAGTGTATTTTTTGGACTTCCCCGATACTTCCACAATCGATAACATGTTTAAGTTCCCGAACCATAGCATAACCACTGTAGTTGTAGGTTACGGCTAAAAAGTGTTTATCCGGATTATAGTAACGTTTTATTTGATCTAACTCTTTCAATCCACATGTTATGGCTTTTTCACAAATGATGGGTATGTATTTCTCTAATAGGTATATGATAATTTCTTCATGATTTGGCGTAGGCGTCAATATAACCACTGCATCGATATTTTTTTCTTCGTTTTCTATCATACCTTCATAGTTATCATAAGCTTTCTCTTTTGGTATGTTCCAATATTGTGCAGTATTCTGATTTGTCTCCCGATCCTTACTGAACACACCCGCTACTACTCGGAATTTAGCATCGAGTTGTGTTGCTGCAAAATGTACATAACCCACAGCAGAATTGATTCCACCGCCAATAAACGCTAATCGCAACATTTCTTTTTTCATATTATTCTCTGTCTCTAATCTATTCTCAACAAATACTACTTTATTGACTAATGACGTGAGGGTAAAGTCGGCCATCAATAATTATTTTTTCTTGGTAGTTTTTATTCACTTATATTTGATTGTGCAAATTACTGTGATAAAAGGTATCTCATTGTTAACTATAATATTAGTATTGATGCTTCAGCGGAATTGTTTTGTGTAAAATTGCGCGTACATTGTTGCTTCAGGAATGCTTCGCTTTCTTCGGACTAATAGCCTTTATCAATAAAGCGCGAATTCAAGTCCGAAGTGCACCACTCGCTAAATTAGGCCGCTCCGCGTAATTTATTAAAGACAACTTCTGGCTGTTTGTAACCAAGGCACTTCCTTGGTCTCAAATTCAGAGCACGTTGCGCTTGCGCAATCTGCTCGTGTGTTACTGTGCCCAGGTCTGTACCTTTACTGATGTACTGCCGCAGTAACCCGTTAAAGTTCTCATTCAAACCTCGCTCCCAAGACGAATAGGGATTGGCGAAGTAGATGTCTGTTTTCAGCTTTTCAGCGACCAACTCGTGCCCGCAGAATTCGGTTCCATTATCTGCGGTAATAGTGTGCACATGCCTGCGATAGCGCCATAACATACCAATCATTGCACGACTGACTTCTTCTGCGCTCTTCGCAGGCACCTTACGTATTAGGTAGAACTTACTTTTCCGCTCAACCAAACTCACAATGGCACCTGTACCGTTTTTGCCTAATACGGTGTCTGCTTCCCAATCGCCGAAGCGTTTCTTTTTATCAACGATAGCAGGCCTATGCTCAATACCAACGCGGTTCCGGATAATCACGCGCTTCGCGCGACAGCCTTTTCGGTATTTACGTCGGCCATGGCGCAGCTGTTTATAGAGCTTGCCACCTGAAAGTTTATCATGCTGTACATAACCATAAATCCACTCATGACTAACTGGCTGGCCAATAAGTTTACCCACACCGGCTATTTGTTCAGGACTCCACTTTTGATTCAAGCCAAACTCGACAAACGTAGGACTCCACTTTTGATTCAAGCCAAACTCGACAAACGTAACAGTGAGTGCTGGTACACTATATTTTGCTGCACTTCGCCGTCGCTTAACCGTTTTTGATTGCGCAACCTCAGGAAGATAATGCGTACCGCGAATTCTATTACGCCGAACCTCTCGACTTATCGTGCTGTGGCTCACTTTCAAACGATTTCCAATTTCTCGGTAACTGAAACCCTCGCGTAAGTAGGCTTCGATCTGGTATCGTTGTCCCTCGATCAACTGCTTGTTACTCATGGTAACTACTCTTGTTTTTTGGCGATTACAGAGTACCACCAACAGGCAGTTGATCTCTTCTCACCATTTAACCAAGAGTGGTGCACTTATTATCTGAATTCGGGAGTGGTGGCTTGCGAAATGTTGGTCTGATTTTTTGCTTAATTATATTGTCATAAAAGGAGAAATATTTTGGAACTAAAAAACAAGAAGTTTTATCTTTATGGAGCGGGCATTTTTGGAAAAGCGCTTTGCCGATATCTTTTATCTATTGGGATAGAACCACGCGCATTTATTGATATCTCCCCGTCAGCAGAAAAATACTTGGCTATTCCAATATTAAAATTTCATGATAACGAATTTGAATTCGGTTATCCCGTCTTACTTTGTATTTTGGGTTACGGCGACGTTGGGTCTTCTGTGAAGCAGCGTGGATTTTTTAATGTTGTTGATACTTATGATGTGTTCGACATGTACCCAGAGGCGGAAAAAATTAGTGAGCTATTAACTCTTCTAGGAGATACAGCTTCAAAATCCACTCTATCGCAAATTATAAACTTCAGAAAAATGCCGTGCCGTAACTTTTACCCAGAACCTGAGAAATATGAAATGTACTTTCCATTAAGTATTGATGGACTGTATGCAGGTGATAACCTTAAGATTTTAGATATTGGTGCTTTTGATGGCGATACGCTGAACGAATATGCCAAAAGGTGGCCAGAGAAAATAGCTAAATATCTTGCTATTGAAGTAAGTCCTCGCCATATTGATTTAATTTTCAAGAGAGGGATTACGCTTCCTAATTCCGAAGTGGAAATTGTACAAGGTGCTGTTGGATTACCCACCGATGCAAAACTTGCCATCAAAGAAAACTCTTCTGCCACGCAAGTGCGAGTTGTTTATGACAAAAACATCGAGTCTAATGAAACCATAGTACCAAGTATCCAGCTCAAGCCGCTGTTGGCCGATCATGATTTCAATTTAATTAAGATGGACATCGAGGGTGCTGACTATAGTGCTTTGCTACAAATGTCAGATTTTATCAACGCGAGGACGCCAACATTAATTTTGTCCGTCTATCATACACCCGACGACATTTGGAGAATTCCTCTTTTTATTAATCGTATAGCGCCAGATAAGTATCATTTATATTTAAGGCAAGAAGGTCACTGGGGACTAGAGACAATCCTGTACGCTATTCCTCGAGACGTAACAATTTAAATTTGAAAAAAAAACAATATTTTATGAAAAATCTTCAGATTATCATTCAGGCTAGGACTTCTTCAACGCGACTACCAGGCAAAGTGCTTTTGCCTCTTTGCGGTAAAACAGTACTTGAGATAATGATTAGCCGGCTAGGTGAGTTACGCAATAATATAATTATCGCAACCACCAACAATGGGAGTGAGGCACCTATTGTCGATTTATGTAAACAGCTCAACATCCCCTTTTTCCGTGGATCGGAGTACAACGTGTTGGAGAGATTTTATAGGGCTGCAACAGAGTATGGAGCTGATAATGCTACTAGTATTGTCCGGCTTACCAGTGACTGCCCGCTTATTGATAAGTTCTTATGCAAGGAAGCAATAAGCAAGCATCAATCGGGTAAGTTCGATTTGGTTAACATCGGACCTCATAGTGGATTTCCGAGAGGACTTGACGTAAGCGTGTTTTCTTATGATCTACTAAAACATACTTATTGCCATGCAAAAAATGAAAATGATTTAGAACATGTGACTCTCGGAATGACAAAATTTCGTGAAACCACTATTCTTAACATATGTGAATCTGAAGATCTCAGTGATATTCGACTAACTTTAGATGAGAACGACGATTACCTTGTAATAAAAGAAGTGTTTAAACAGTTTAACAACTCTGTAGATTTTACGTATAACCAGTTGAAATTAATGCTAAAGAATAACGATATTATGAAACCTACCATTATTATTCGACACATCAACTATGAGTAACGTTAAATGCATGTAAAAAATGTTGGTCAAAAAATGTATGAGAATGCTAGGCACCTTTTCCCAATTAATAGAAGTTTATCAGGAGAGGGCGTTAGGGAAACATTGCGTTATTTGCAGGGAATTGTATCCGAGTTAGTAATCAATGGTGTAAGTTCAAATACTAAGGCATTTGATTGGACTGTTCCAAAAGAGTGGCACGTCAAAGATGCGTATATAATCGATCCGGAAGGAAAAAAAATTTGCGATTTCAAAAAATGTAATTTGCATTTAATGGGCTACTCAACCCCTCAAAATATGGTTATGCCTCTATCGGAGTTAAAAGAACATCTTTATAGCATTCCTTCAATGCCTGACGCTATTCCATATGTGACATCTTATTACAAAGAAAACTGGGGGTTTTGCATTTCTCATAGGGAAATGGAAAAGCTTAGAGATGGAAATTATCGTGTTTTCATAGATTCGCGGCTTTTTGATGGTGAAATCAATTATGGTGAAATAGTAATTCCTGGGGAAAGTAAAGAGGAGGTTTTGTTATCAACTTATATTTGTCATCCTTCAATGGCTAACAATGAACTATCTGGCCCTGTAGTTACAATAGCACTTGCAGAAGCGATAAAAAAAATGAAATGTCGAAGATATACATATCGAATTTTGTTTCTGCCAGAAATGCCTAGCATTCTCATACATTTTTTGACCAACATTTTTTACATGCATTTAACGTTACTCATAGTTGATGTGTCGAATAATAATGGTAGGTTTCATAATATATAACGCATTTAAAAAAATTTCTGAAAGCCGGGTTTATAGTTACGTGTGTAGGTGATGACAGAGACTACTCTTATCTTTCTTCTAGACAGGAAAATAGTTTAGCTGATCGAGTTGCTCAACATACTCTAAAGCACCACATAAAAGACTACACAAGCTATTCTTTTTTGGATAGAGGAAGTGACGAGAGGCAGTTTTGCTCGCCGGGGGTTGACCTTCCGGTTTGTTCTATCATGCGTTCTAAATACGGTGCATACCCGGAATATCATACTTCATTAGATGATTTATCTATTATCTCTCCTGCTGGACTTAAAGGTGCGTACGACGTTCTGTTGTCGTCTATTAATACACTAGAATACAATTACATATATAAAGCTACGATGCTTTGTGAGCCTCAATTAGGAAAAAGAGGACTTTATCCAAATGTAAGCGATATGCAACAAAGTTATAAAGAAGTCAGAAAAATGACTAATTTTCTGGCCTACGCGGATGGTAAACGGGACTTGATTGCAATTGCAGATAAGATTCACGAAAGTGCTATTGACCTTTTACCTATTGTAGATAAATTGGTTCAGTCAGGGTTGCTCAAACGTGTTTAATGTGTTGTCTGGTAATCCCCGCACTTAATTCATAAGTTGGATACCCGCGTGGTGTTAAAGAACAAGCGGCAAATTCATTCAAGTTAAACGCGAAGTCACGAAGGTTGAACTCATCCGTTCGGTAATGCCACCTATCGGTTAGTAAACTGCCATAGCAGCTTGCCGAGCGCTATGTGTAATTGGCATACGCTTATTGTTTAAAATCGTAAAAATCAGGACCTCTCACAATCAAATGATTTATTCTTAGTCTTTCGTATATTTTTTCAAAAAATAGAACTTAGATTCCGTGGCAAATGGAAATAACGATTGAATAACGATTGCCGATCTATCAAGTGAAGAAACTTCCTCAAACCCTGCTCGTTTGTTAAGCAAATAAACGAATTTATTATTCTTGTTGATTACTGCAAGCCAAGTTGCTTTTGGGTGATTTTTAAGTGTATATGCTAATTGCCAATTAAGAGCTAAATCTGCATGTATAAAATTAGTATCATCATTCGCAGAAAACCATCCTCCGATAAGGTACTCTTCATCGTCAATAATATGTAACTCGTGCCATATGAACAGTAGTGGCTGGTTGTCTTTTTCCAATACAAAAGAAGACCTTGTGTTTGAGAACCACCAAACATAGTGCTCTATTTTAGTTATCTTATTTAAACGTGTCATTCGCCACGTATTGCTTGCTCTGTTTCTTGCCTCAAGATAGTTATTTATGTCGGAATCAAAGACCTTTCTTAACTCTACACCGTTTGAGAACTTTTCAATGTAGCTAAAATTATTCTTTTCAACTCTTTGCGTCAAATAATTTTTTGATGGTTGCTCTAATAACTTATCTGCAGTAAGTGAGGCTCCATTTCCATCGACCGTCACTCTCGGACTCAGTCTTAGC
>LUMJ01000536.1_pt1 | contig 10572 bp, 11 predicted proteins | sample 729631 | NCBI WGS metagenome assembly LUMJ01 (sample SAMN03860266, study PRJNA289734) | marine metagenome | biome: seawater column; feature: ocean; material: water; isolation source: Red Sea water column Station 22 - depth 500m | place: Saudi Arabia: Red Sea | collected 2011-10-15 | depth 500 m | reverse complement strand
TGATAAAAAAGATAAACATAACCCTTCAATTGCCATTTGTAAAAGTTGTGGAGATACAGAGGAGCTTAAATCAGAAATATTTGAAACAATTTTTAAAAAGAATCCAATTAAAAAATATGACTTCAGCAAGTTTCAGATTGAAGTTTCAGCAATATGTAGGCGATGTGCTTAATTTATGGAACATTTAATTGAAGAAATAGTATGGTTACAAGATAAAGGTTGGTTAAGAGGTGTAGTTTTTGGATTTGTTCATACATTAATACCTCTTATAGGTTTTTATTCTGGATGGAGTATTAATAGGTTTTTAAAAATCGTATCGAATGGCTATGTTGCGGGTATTTTTGGTGTCGTATTAGCACATGTAATCGCAGATTTTATTGCGGCGTCTATAGACCCACATTTGAAAACAGCTGCAATAGGGATAGTTATAGGAGGTTTATTACCTTTAACTGCAGTACCTTTTATGGAGAGATACGTTACTAAAAGTAAGTATCATGTTGTGGTAGGCGATCATGATGATCTTAGAAAAGATTTGAAAACCAAACATAAATAATATTTAATAGTTTATGTGACTACAAACCATAATGAGAGCTGAAAGAGATGGATCTCTTTCTCATGGTTTATTTAGATTGCCTGCCTATGTTGCTGCATTAAAAAGTAAAAAAGTAAATGGTAAGGCAAGACCCGAAGTAAAAAAAATTTCACCAAGTTTAATTAAAGTTTTAGGTAACAGTGCTTTTGCACCAATGGTATTAAAAGTAGGTTTGCCTGAATTAATTAAATTAGCCAAAGAAACAGGAGTTGCTGTTTTAGCAATTACTAATTCACATCATATGGCAGCTATGTGGCCTGAAACAGAAGCTATTGCGGATGCAGGCCTGGTTGGTTTTGCATGCACTTCATATAAGCCAATGGTAGCTCCCGCGGGAGCAAAAAAAGCTTTATTTGGAACTAATCCTATTTCGTTTGCATGGCCACGTCCTGGTAAAACTCCGGTGGTTTATGACATGGCAACAGCAGCTATGGCTATGGGCGAAGTTATGGTTGCAGCAAGAGATGGACATAAAGTCCCTTTAGGAACAGGCTTAAATAAAGATGGAAAAGAAACAACCGATCCAAAAGAAATTACAAAAGGGGGGGTTTTACTTCCTTTCGGCGGCTATAAAGGTTCTGCAATTGCAATGATGGTAGAATTATTAGCTGGTGCACTTGTTGGAGAAACATTTAGCTATGAAACTGCAGCAAAAGACAATAATGATGGTGGTCCACCAAGTGGAGGAGAGTTCATTTTAGCTATTTCACCAGAAAAAATAGCTGGACTTAATTGGAGCAAACATTCAGATGAATTTTTTAATAAAATGAAATCAATGGATGGTTTACGTTTGCCAGGTGAAAGAAGGCACAAAAATCGATTAGATTTAGGACCAAGAAAAATCAATTCAGATTTAGTTAAAAAAATTAATGATTTGTCAGTTTAATATTAGGCTGATTTAATTTTCTTTTCGATGAACTGAGGAATATCTTCTTCAGAAATTTGATCTTCTTCCTTAGCATTTTTAGGTTGGAAAGCGTAAAGAACATGCAATTTGCAATAAGGAAATTTTTCCATAGATTTTCGTCCGCAAAAATAAAACTTTTCTTCATAAGGGTGGCCAATAGGCCATCTGCAAGTTTCGTCATTTAATTCTTCAAGTTTTTTTGGATTTTCTTGTTCAAAATTTTTATCTAATAACAAGGCTCTAAATCTTGCTTTTCTTCCAAGTTTTTGGATTTTAACTTCTGACTTATTATTTTCCGTGTTTACCTTAGACGATGTTTTCTTCGAAGCAGCTCTTGCTTGTAAATTTAATCGGTGTGCTTTACCAATGATAGCATTTCTTGTTGTTCCACCGATTAACTCAGCTATTTTACTAGCGGTATGACCTTTTTTCCAAAGTTCCCTTAATTTTTCTTCTCTTTCTGGAGTCCAGCTCATTTTTATTTATACTAATTAAAGCTACTATATCTTGTATTTGCAATAAAAAAACCCACCCTATGTGGATATGTTATTAACAGTAGTTTGGCACATAGGTGCGCTTTATTATTTGTCATTGTTTTAATATATAAACTTTCTCCATGCTTGAAATTAAGAATAAATACAAAATATATAAGAAAAATTTTGGCTATGTTAACTGGATAGGTCTTTGGACACTTTATAAAAAAGAAGTATTAAGATTTTTAATTGTTGTTATCCAAACTGTTATATCTCCACTAGTGACTTCACTTCTATTTTTGCTTGTACTTTCTTTGGCTATTGGAAACGATAGAGGTGAGGTTTTGGGCTTTCCCTTCATAACCTTTCTTGCCCCAGGTCTTATTGCTATGCAAGTTATACAACAAGCTTTTTCCCATTCATCTTCCTCAATTATGATAGGAAAAATTCAAGGAAATATTGTAGACATTTTGCATGCTCCTTTAACTGCGGGAGAAATTACTTTAGCCACAAATTTAGCTGCGTGTACTAGAAGTATTATCATTGCAGCGGTTTCTATTGTTGTATTTAATTTTATTGTCGAGCTTAAATATTATAGTTTTTTCTATATTTTTATTTACACATTTTTAGGTGCTTTTATTCTAAGTTCGATCGGCATTATTATAGGTCTATGGGCTGAAAAATTTGATCATATGGCATCGGCCACGAACTTTATTATAGTGCCTCTTTCTTTTTTATCAGGCACCTTTTATTCTATAGATAGATTACCGGATGTTTTAAAAAGTGTAAGTGAAGTGAATCCTTTTTTCTATATCATTGATGGGTTTAGATATGGATTTTTAGGAACTGCAGATGGATCAATACAATTTGGACTTTTTTATCTTATTATATTAAGCTTTCTTTCTTGGTTTGCAGCGTATATTTTATTTAGAAAAGGCTGGAAAATTAAATCTTAATTAATTTATGAGTTCAGTACTTGGTACATATGCAAGGAAACCTATTTCTTTTATTCAGGGAAAGGGCAGTTATCTGTATACAGAAAATGGAGAGCAGTATCTTGATTTTGTCCAAGGGATAGGAACTAATATATTTGGTCATGCGAATGAACACTTAATAAAGGTACTTTATAATCAATCAAAAAAATTATGGCATATTTCTAATGCTTTTATTATTCCCGAGCAAGAAAGGCTAGCTGAAAGACTCTGTAAGTATACTTTTGCTGATTTTGTATGTTTTCAAAATTCTGGAACTGAAGCTACTGAGGCGAGTATTAAGATTGCCAGAAAATATTTTCATAAAATTGGAAAACCAGAAAAAAACAGAGTGATTACTTTTAAAGGGGCTTTTCACGGAAGAACTTTAGCGGCCTTGTTTGCGGCAAATAACCCAAAACATACAGAAGGCTTTGGTCCAAAAGTAGAAGGTTTTGATCAGGTTCCTTTTGCAGATCATGAAGCTGTGAAAAGAGTTATTAATAAAAATACAGCAGCAATTATGATTGAAACTATTTTGGGAGAAGGTGGAATTAAAGTTGTGCCAGATTTTTGCCTTAAGGGTCTAAGAGAATTATGCGACAAACACGATATATTATTAATTTTAGATGAAGTTCAATGCGCTTATAGAACCGGAAGTTTTTTCGCATTTGAAAAATCAGGAATTGTTCCTGATATTGTACCTATTGCAAAAGGAATAGGCGGCGGTTTTCCTCTCGGAGCATGTTTAGTTACAAAAAAAGTATCTGTAGGCATGACACCAGGAACGCACGGAAGTACTTTTGGAGGAAATCCTTTAGCTATGACGGTAGGAAATGCAGTGCTTGATATTCTTTTTGAAAAAGATTTTTTTAAAAATGTAAAAAAGAAGGGAGAATACTTTGACCAGGGTTTAAATAAAATTAAAGAAAAATATCCAAAAATTATTGGAGAAATAAGAGGCTTGGGTTTAATGAAAGGGTTAAGGGTGTTGGTTGATAATGTAGAATTTATGAAAAAATTAGAAGAAAATAAAATGCTTACTGTAAAAGCCGAGGAGAATGTTGTAAGACTTTTTCCACCACTTATAGTAAGTAATAAAGAATTGGATGAAGCGACTAACAAAATTGAAAAAGTTTGCAAAGAAATGAGTTAGTTATGAGAAATTTTATTAATTTAGCAGATATAGATAAAAGAGAGTTAAGAAAAATCGTTGATAATGCAAAATCACTAAAAGAAAAAGGATCCACTATAGATTTAAATACTTCTTTAACAGGTAAAACATTAATTATGATTTTTGAAAAACCCTCAACTAGAACCAGGCTTTCATTCGAGTCTGCAATGCAAAAAATGGGTGGGCACGTTTTAATTTTAAATCCCAAAGAAAGTCATTACGGTAGCAAAGACGAAAGTATTTATGATACCGCAAAAGTTTTATCTCAATATGGGGATATCGTAATGATGCGTACTGGTAAACATGAACATTTTTTGGAATTTTCTAAACATCTAGAAATTCCTATAATAAATGGTTTAACAAACTTAAGTCATCCTTGTCAGGTTGCTGCTGATATACTTACTTTTGAAGAATTAAGAGGATCTATAACCAATAAAAAAATTGCTTGGTTAGGAGATGGGAACAATATTTGTTATTCGTTGATTGAAGCCGCAACACAGTTTAATTTTCAATTAGCCATTGCTTGTCCAAAAAAATTGGAACCCAACAAAAAAATTCTTAAATGGGCAAAAAAAAAGAAGGCAAATATTTTAATAACCAAAGATCCTAAAGAAGCTGCGAAAGGAGCAGATGCCGTAATGACAGATAAATGGATTTCCATGAATGATAGCACAAACAAGAAAAAAAAAGAAAAATTATTAAAACCATACCAGGTAAATAAAAAAATTATGAAATTAGCCAAATCAGAAGCAATTTTTATGCATTGCTTGCCTGCTAGTAGACAAAAAGAAGTTACTAACGAAGTAATGGATGGAAAACAATCAGCTGTTTGGCTAGAAGCACTTAACAGAATGCATGTGCAAAAAAGTATTATTCAATGGTGTCTTAAATCAATTTAGCGGTAATGGATTATCAGTATTTTCGTTCATGTAAAGAATTACCGCAGCTCTGTCTTTTTCATTTTTTAAACCGGCAAAACTCATCTTGGTGCCCTTTATCCATTCTTTTGGTTTAATTAAAAAACTATTCATTTCGTCAAATGACCAAGCCTTTCCATATGCCGCCATAGCTTTGGAATATTTATAATCAGAAATAGAACCAGCTTTTCTTCCAAGGACGCCCCATAAAGCTGGACCAATCTTATTACTGCCTCCCTGATTAATACTGTGGCAAGCAGCACATTTTTTAAAAACTTTTGCACCATCAGCTGCACTCGTTGAAGCAAATAATGTCATAATGTTTCCGGAAACTGCGTCTTCTGAATTTTTTTCAGTAGTAGTTGTGTTACCAGTAGCAATTGTTTCAACTTGATATGCAGATTTTTCTGGTTTCTCAACATAATATATTACATCAGTAATTTTATTTATTACCAAAACTAGTATTACAGCCAATACTATTGAAACAATAATTTTATTCATTTTAAAAAAGCTTATAAATTTAGTACAACTTTGTTCTAAGATATATCATGACTTAGACCAAAAAAATGAACTTTAATAAGTTTGTTTTGCGACTGTTAGACGCATAATTTTGTTATTTATGAAAAATACTGCGATAATTATACCAACCCGTTTAGGGGCAAAAAGATTTCCAAATAAACCTTTAGCAAAAATTAATAATATACCCATGATCATTCATGTACTTAATAGAGCGAAGGAGTCGCAAATTGGAGATGTATTTGTTGCGACGCCAGATGATGAAATTATCAACATTGTTAAAAAAAATGGAGGGCAAGCTATTTTAACTAAAAGTAGTCATCAATCAGGTAGCGATCGGATTTATGAAGCTTATACAAGTGAATTAAAAGATAATGTGGATTTAATAATTAATTTACAAGGCGATATGCCAAATATAAAACCAAATTCTATTGCAAAACTAGAAAAGCTTATGAGAAAAAATGATTGCGATATTGGAACATTAGCTTCTGAAATAAAGAACAAAGATGAAATTATAAATCCCAATGTTGTGAAAGTTCATATCGAACAAGACTTAAAAAGTGACAATTTTTTAAAAGCAAAAGATTTTTTCCGTATGAAAAAGGATTTAAAAAACGACAAAGTTTATCATCATATTGGAATTTATGCCTTTACAAAGGTTGCTTTAACAAAGTATGTAAAGTTTTCAAGATCTAAATTAGAAATTGAAAGAAATTTGGAGCAGCTGAGAGCTATGGAAAATAATTTAGTTATTAAAGTGGGCTTAAGTGACAGCACTCCTTTAGGCGTTGATACAGAGGAAGATCTTAAAAAAATAAGCGATGAAATGAGTGAATGATGATTGAAAAAATAAAAGTTGCGTTCCAAGGAGAGAAGGGAGCTTATTCTCATCTAGCCAGCTTGGAAGTATTTACAAATGCTGAGGTGAAAGCTTGTTCAACTTTTGAAGAAACTTTCCAACTGGCAAAAAAAAATCCAGAATATAAAATTGTGATACCAATAGAAAATTCTTTGGCGGGAAGAGTTGCGGATATCCATTATTTGATTCCAAAGTATAAACTTCAGATTCATGCAGAGCATTTTCAAAAAGTTAGTCACAATTTACTTGGAATAAAAGGTTCAAAACTAAAAGATATTAAAACTGTAAGGAGTCACTCTCAAGCGATTGGACAATGTCAAAAGTTAATTGCAGATAATAACCTAAAATCAATAATTTCTGCAGATACAGCAGGATCCGCAAAATTTATTTCTGAAAAAAATAATAAAAGTGAAGCTGCAATTGCTTCTACACTTGCGGCAAAAATTTATAATTTAGAAATTTTAAAATCGGGCATTGAAGATGAGATTGGAAACGTGACGCGTTTTTTTATTATGGGTAAAGATTCTAAGCACCCTGAATTTGGGGATAAAAAATATATTACAAGTTGTATATTTAAACTCAAAAGCATTCCAGCAGCTCTTTATAAGGCATTAGGAGGTTTTGCTACAAATGGTGTTAATTTATGTAAGTTGGAAAGTTTTGCAGTAAAAAATACATTTGATCAAGTGAACTTTTATATAGACATAGAAGGACATATTGAAGACCCCTCGCTTCAAAAAGCATTAGAAGAGTTAGGTTTTCATACTCAGAAATTAGATATTTTGGGGGTTTACGAAGCTCATAAATTTAGATTTAAAAAATAATAAACAACCTACACGTATATTGTAGTTCTTAATTTTATACTGATATAATAAAACAGGAGGCTGGCAATGGGTGGAATTTTTTGAACAACTCGGTCAGGACGGAAACGTAGCAGCCGCAACAAAAAATTTCAGGTTGTTGTTCAGTCTCCTTTAAAGGAATATGAAAAATAACAAACATAAAATTCTTGCATTAAAATACAGACCTAAAAATTTTGAAGAATTAATTGGCCAAGATATAATCGTGCAAACAATTATCAATTCAATCAAATTAGACAAGTTGCCGAATGCTTATTTGCTTACGGGTATTCGCGGAACAGGAAAAACGACCCTGGCACGTTTGATAGCAAAGGCATTAAATTGTAATAAAGATTTTCTTAAAGAAGAGAATTGTAATTGTAGTCACTGTGAAGAAATTACTAATTCAAAACACTTAGATGTACTGGAAATTGACGCGGCCAGCAACACGGGAATTGATCACGTACGAAGTTTAATTGAGTCATCTCAATATAATCCAACAAGCGCTAAATATAAAATAATAATTTTGGACGAGGTTCACATGCTGTCAAAACAGGCATTTAATGGACTACTAAAAACATTAGAAGAACCACCTCTACATTTAAAATTTATTTTTGCAACAACCGAAGTTAAAAAAATACCAGTTACAATTGTTTCAAGATGCCAACGATTCGATTTACATAGGGTATCTATTGAAATTTTATTTGATAATCTTAAGAAAATTTCAAAAATTGAAAATGGCAAAATATCTGACGAGGCTCTCAAATTAATTGCCAAGGCTGCAGAAGGTTCGGTGCGTGATTCTTTATCACTTTTGGATAGAACGCTTGTTGATCAACATATTATGGAAAAAGAAATTGACGAACCATTTGTAAGAAAAATGTTAGGAATAGCAAATAGGTCAAAAATTCTGGAACTCATACATTACATATTTCAAGGAGATCAAAAAAAATCAATTACGCAATTAAGAGAAATGATAAACGAGGGTATTGAACCAGCTAACTTATTGAATGATTTTTTAGAAATAACATACTTTATATTGCAAAAAAAGAATCTTGGAAATTTTGATTCCAATTTATCTATATCAGATTCGGAAATTGATATGATTAATTTGATTTCTAAAGATGTAGACACATCCACATTAATAATTTTTTGGCAATTTGTACTTAAAGGATTAGATGAGTTATCTATAGTCAGCAACCCAATTTTATCACTTGAAATGATGGTTATTAGACTTATTCATTTAAAGGATATGCCTTCTTATGAAGGAATATTAGATTTAATAAATAAAAGTAGTTTAAAGAACGACAACGACAATGTAATTACTGAAAAGTATACAAAGTTAGATATAAATGAAAAAAATGAAATAAACAAAATTTCAAAAGATCAAATTAAAAATTCCTTACAAACAAAACCAGAATTGGAATTAACTAATCCAAAAAAACTAACAGAAGACAAAAACCAAGAACACATTTCGTCTTTTGAAGATTTAATTAAACTATCTTCTATAAAAAAAGAAGTTGAATTAAAATATGATTTAGAAAAAAATGTAAATTTAATTAAATTTTCCGAAGGTAAAATAGATATCGGATTTAATGAAAATCTTGGAAAAAATTTTGTACGCAATTTGTCAGAAAAATTATTGACATGGACAGGAAAAAGATGGGTGATAACTCTAACGAAAGCTACAGGTCAAAAAACATTTTTAGAACGCCAATCTATAATGGCTGAACAGCTGTTAGTAAAAGAAAAAAAAGGAGAGGTTTACAAAAAATTCAAAAATATCTTTCCAGACGGTGAGTTAATAGGAATTTCAAAAAAAGAGAAAATTATGAAAGATTTTTCAGATCTAATAACGCAAGCAAAAAAAATGCAAGAAAAGATGAAGGAAACTCAAGAATCTCTTAAAAAAATTGAGGTAGAAGGTGTATCTGGTGGTAATTCAGTAAAAATAATTATGAATGGAGATGGAGAACTTAAAAAAATTTTTCTTGATGATATTTTAATGAATGAATCCAAAGAAATAGTGGAAGATCTTATTGTTGCTGCTCATAATGATGCAAAATCCAAACTAAAGAAAAAAACATCCGAGGAAATTTTGAAGATTACAGGAGGTGTAGATTTACCACCTAACTTTAAATTTCCATTTCAATGAATTAAATGACCAGCAATAATATTAAAGAAATAGATAATTTAATTAAAATAATTTCAAAATTGCCTGGATTGGGTCCCAAATCCGCCAAGAGGATTGTATTGAAGCTTATAAATAATAGAGAAGAATTAACAAAGCCTTTAGTGAATACACTAGCCCAGATGTATAAAAATGTCACAAGATGTAAAAATTGTGGAAACTTTAAATCAGAAAATTCTTCCTGTATTTGTTCTGATAAAAACTACGAACAAATTTGTGTGGTAGAAAATATTGCAGATATGTGGGTAATTGAAAGTTCAGGTATTTACAAGGGTCACTATCATATTTTAGGTGGTACGTTGCCTGCTTTAGAAGATAAAAAAGAAAATGGATTATTAGTTTCTTCGTTGATTAATAGGGTCAAGAAAAATTCAGTTAAAGAAGTAATTTTGGCAACAAGTGCTACTATAGAAGGTCAGACAACCGCACATTATATTCAGGATATTTTAAAAAATTGCAAAGTAAAAATTTCAAAACTTGCCCAAGGATTGCCAGTGGGAGGAGAGATAGAATTTTTAGATGACGGAACTTTATTTTCAGCTTTTAAAAATAGAGGTCCGGTAGTTGGTGACTAGATTTTTTTTAGAAGTCTATTCAGGTGAAGAATAGGTTCTGTGTAACCGGACGGCTGGTTTTTTCCATGGAAAACTAATTCGCATGCCGCTTTAAATGCAATAGATTTATCATAGTTGCCAGACATAGCTTGATAAGAAGCGTACCCTTTTAATGCAGGATCTTTAATATTTTGATTATCAACAATTTTAGCCATTTTCTTCATAGTTTTTAATACTTGTTCTGTACTGCAAATTCCATGATATAGCCAATTTGCAATATGCTGGGATGAAATTCTTAATGTAGCTCTGTCTTCCATTAATCCAATGTTATTAATATCGGGTACCTTAGAGCAGCCTACTCCTTGATCAATCCATCTAACTACATAACCCAAAATACCTTGTGCATTATTTTCTAATTCTTTATTAATTTCTTCCATTGACCAATTTGGTCTATCCGCAATTGGAATTGTGAGAATATCCATCAGTTGTGCTGGTGTTCTATTTTTTAATTTCTTCTGCTCAGAAAACACATTAATTTGATGATAATGTAAGGCATGAAGCGTTGCAGCAGTTGGAGAC
>LUMJ01000485.1_pt1 | contig 10584 bp, 9 predicted proteins | sample 729631 | NCBI WGS metagenome assembly LUMJ01 (sample SAMN03860266, study PRJNA289734) | marine metagenome | biome: seawater column; feature: ocean; material: water; isolation source: Red Sea water column Station 22 - depth 500m | place: Saudi Arabia: Red Sea | collected 2011-10-15 | depth 500 m | reverse complement strand
ATGTGGCGCTTGATAAGGTCAACGTTTTCCCAAATCCATATTTTGGACGAAACCCTGAAGAATCCAACCCCCAGGACAGGAAAGTGTTCTTCACTAATTTGGGGATAGGGTCAACTACGATTCGCATCTTTACGATCGCAGGTGATCTAGTTGCAAAAGTTGAAAAAATGATCACAGAGGAAAATACAGCTAATGACAGAGCAGAGTGGGACCTGCGAAACCAAAATGGTATTCCGGTAGCAAGCGGTATGTATATCGCATATATTGAAGTAGAAGATCAAGATGGTAAGGTTCATGAAAAGATACTTAAGCTGGCCGTATTTCAACCTGAAGAACGTTTGAGCGTATTCTAAATTTGATAAAGAGAGCATAATAATGAGACTAATAAAACAATCTTTAACAATCGTTTTAATCCTGTCCATGACTGTCGGTCTGTATGCAGGAAGTAAGTCCCGACGTGGCACAGCAGGCGCCCAGGAGTTGATGATACCTATGGGTTCTAGGGGAACCGCCATGTCCGGTGCTTATGTTGCTGGCCTATCTGGCATTGAGGCAGCTGCGTGGAATGTGGCAGGGCTGGCCAATATATCTGGTAACGGCGAGGCGATGTTCTCCCGGAACGAATGGATCGCAGACCTGGGTCTGACCTATGGAGCTGTTGCTGCAAAGCTTGGCAATAATGTGTTTGGAATGTCCCTGAAGTCAGTTGACTTTGGAGATATTGATGTAACAACATCCGAGGAGCCAGATGGTACAGGCGCAACCTACTCTCCCAACTACCTGACGCTGAGTTTTATGTATGGTAGAAAGGTAACGGACCGTATCCTTTTTGGTTCCAGCATGAAACTGGTATCAGAGCAGATCATGCGTGTGAATGCATTCGGGATCGCGCTGGATGCCGGTGTCCAATACAGAACGGGTACAGGGCTCCAGCTGGGCGCATCTATTAGAAACCTTGGGCTGAACATGAGATTTGATGGATCTGATCTGGAAGAGTTGCATCAACCGGACGATACAGAACCAGGGACCCCTCTAGAGCCAAGACGTATCGTTCTTCAGGAATTTGAACTACCAACAACGATCGAGCTTGGAGTTGGATATGGTCCTATTGACCTAGGACCCGCAAAAGCTACATTCGCTGGTTCATTCTTGAATAACAACTTCTCCTTTGATGAGATTCGCTTGGGGACAGAGCTGACACTTATGAATATGTTTAGCGTCAGGGCAGGTACTGCCATCGGTTTTGATCCGGAACCCTATGGCGCTGATATGGTTCAGGATACGGATGATGACGATGCTGATGATACGTTTGAGAGCAGTTCAGAAGAATTTATTTGGGGCCCAACCTTTGGTTTTGGCCTTGACCTTTCCAGTTTAGCTGGAATGGGGCTGTCCGTAGATTATGCGTATAGGACAGCAGAATATTTCGATGGTGTACAATGGTTAACCTTAAAAATAGCCTTTTAAACATGTCGAAAAACATAAAGACGAAAAGCAGTGGGTATATTTTTTATCCACTGACGTCTTTCTTGCAAGAAAGAAAAAGTAAATAAGGAGTTAACATGAGTAAGAAGCTAATATCCTTTGGTCTTCTGCTTGCCCTCGTATGGCCGGTTAGCGCTCGCGATCTTGGAAACGTTTCAAATCGTATTCCCCAAAAAGATCTGAGCCAGTTTGAGGTCATCGGGAGCCCGGAGCAGGATATAGTGATTGTGCCTGGCTACGAACAGCGGTACAATTATAGCCATAACGGCGTAGGCCGTGGCACTCCTGACACCCTTGCATATGACTACGCCTGGGGAGCATATTTCTATATGACGCCCGGTGATGTCATGGTGACAGTTCACCAGATGCCTGCTGATGCTACCATTAAAGGTGTAGCAGTGCCAGTGCATCGTTGGGGTACAGGAGAAGAGCTAACAGTTTCACTTCATGCGGTTTCATATCCCTATGGTTCTGATGACGCCATGTATGACCAATCATTGGTAAACGGCAGCGGTTGGCTGGCCGGTTATGATGATGATGGTGATGGCCTCATGGAAGTAGAAGGAACAACATGGAACAGCGCTGCAGGAACATGCGGTGGTGGTGCAATGATCGGTAATGCAACAGATCCTTTGGGATCAACTGCAGCCGCATCAGGACCTCCCGGAACACCCACAATGGGTCTTGTATGGCCCGATGGGTTTACAGCAGCTACATTGGACCCGACCAACAACCCCGGCATCGAAAATGGCGGTGGTTCTAACTGGATCGCACTTTCAGATTTTGGTTCAGAAGTTAACGTTTTGTCCGGTGATTATATTGGTGTAGCTGTTACCTACAGCGGCACAGGTGGCGATGGATCCGATCCTGGTATCGGTTTTCAGTATGCTGCGCATACAGGCAGCCCCTGGGCATCCTGGAAATTCTATGCTACAGCTTGTGGTGGTACAGGCGGCGAAAGCGGTTGGTACATTCGTGGCTGGTGTTTTAACTACCAGTTAGCGGTTGAACTGACCGGTGACCGTGGTCCTGTATTTACAAGTATCACTTCACCCGTGACAACACTTTCTACAGAAGCACAAACAGTATCTTGTACCGTTACGGATGATAATCCTAGCGGTGGCGATGCTGGTATAGCAGCTGTGACATTGTCATATCAGCTGGACTCATTGACCGCTGCTGTCAACACTGTTGACATGACAGATAACGGTGATGGTTCTTATAGTGGTGACATACCAGGTCAAGCTGCAGGAACGTTTGTGTACTGGTCATTGACGGCGACTGATGTGGGTGGATTAAGCACCTCATCAAATACGTCTTCGTATTTCATCTTTTCAGCTACTGCAGGCAACGAACTGATTTTTAACAATCAGGGACTGCTCTATGGAAACCTAACTTATTCATCCTGGCTATATTTTACCTGGGGTGGAGCCACATTTGATCTGTGGGATGCAAGTTATGGTGGTATGACAGATGAGCTTACCGGTCAATACACCACAATCGTTGAATTGGCAGGTACAGGTCCTACCTATAACAATGACGCTGAGATCAGCTCATGGTGGGGCGGCGACAAAACATACATCGTTTCCAGTGACGAATGGCTAGGAGCACGAACAGGTTGGACAAATACAACATATGGTCCTGGGGATCTTCCCCACGATGTGTTGGGTATTGCCGCTGACTACAATGACGTGAACTATGCTGCATCTGGTGATCAAGGCGGAGTTTCTCGCCTTATGGCCGGAAGTGATGGTGCCGCTAGCGTACTTAATGGTTTCCTAGCAGATTCATTACACCTGAACTATGATCCTAACTATGAAACCGGTGGAAGTAACTGGCTCGACGGTGTCGACGCCGCAACTGGTTATTCAGTAGACATGACTGCCTATGGCGGTGTTTTGGACAGCGCTGGCGCTGTTTCAGATTCTACCGTATATAATGTCATGATTCACGGGCAAGCCGGTAATGGTGGTAAGAGCGCTTTTCTAGCATTTGATGCTGTAGCGTTGAATACTGTACCAGTTTATTACTGGGTAGGTGCTTCCAGTTACTGGAACGTCTATGGTTCAGCAGCCACTCCCGCAAACGCAAGTCCGTTGATGGGCGCCCATGAGGCTCTCGCAGCTATTGCTAGCGTGGATGATGAAGTTAGCACACCGAATGCCTTCTCATTAAAAGGCAACTATCCTAACCCCTTCAACCCAGCTACAAACATTGCGTTTAATCTCGATGTTGTAAGTGATGTGACCGTTACGGTCTACTCACTCTTGGGTGAAGAGGTGGCAACCATCCATAATGGAATCATGCAGCCTGGTCTGCAGTCCGTTAAGTGGAATGGTATCGATAGTCATGGTGCACAGGTTGCTTCAGGTGTCTATGTTTATCGTGTAGAAGCACACGACCGTGCTTTGACCGGTAAAATGATGCTCTTGAAGTAATCTAGAACACTTCAGATTATTATATGAAAAAGGGGCGACTATATGTCGCCCCTTTTTTTATATTTCCCCCTCTTATAATGAAACAATTACAACTATTTTATTCTTTAACTATCACTTGCCTATTTATATCTTGCGGTGGTCAGTATGAAACGGCGTCAACCATTGACGGGGAAAATATTTCTATATCACAAATCGAGTCTTTTGTTGGGCGTGAATATTTTAATGGGTTGACCCCCTCCAAAAAAATATCAGTTGTTAAAAAGTATTCCATGTTCAAACAATTAAGTGGTTTAAAACAGAATGATCCCGGAATGGATATTGACCGTGAAAAAACACGTATAGAAAATATGATAATGATCCGAAATGCAGAGGAACACGTGTTCTCCGGAATGGAAGTCAGCGACAGTGTTATAACCTTTATTTCTGATGCAATTAATACAGATATGTTTGTCAAAGCATTGACGGTCTCCCACAGATTCTCTTTTGGAAAAGGACATGAGCGAACCAGGGAAGAGGCAAGACAAAGAGCCCATAATATTTATAATAGAATCTTTGAAGGAGAAATTAACTTTGAAGAGGCAATGTCTATCTATGGTGAATTGAATGTTTCTAAGGTCAAGGGAAACGATATGGGACAAATATATTATGGATTCATGCCAAAGAATTTTAATGATATAATCTGGACAGCCGGCATGGGCAGATTGTTAGAGCCCGTAGAGTCACCGATGGGATTTCATGTAATTATTGTGGATCACACTCTTCCGAAACACGGTGATAAGAAAGTACCTTTTGATAGAGAATCAATTATCCGAGATCTGAACAGGGGACGTTATGGATACCAGGCGGAGCATTTTCAAACATTTATGGATGACCAGTATGCTGAAAGAAATATAGATATAGACCTGGAAAAACTTTATAGTGCCTGGGAGCATGTAAAAACAGTAGAGGGTGTAAACACAATGTATGGTGCTACAATTGACAAGCTTAAAATACTAGATCCCACCATTTCTTTGGGTAAAAATGGTGATGATGATCTAACATTGGGATGGATCATCGATACTGCCCATCAATTTACCTTCTTTCAAACAGCAGCCATTAATAATGGGCACTCTTTTCAAAAAATAATAACAGATATCGTGTCACGATATATTCTGGTTGATTGGGTCCAGAAGAATAAAAAATTGTTCCCGAATATTCAGGCATCGATCAATCGCCAATCAATGAACATAATCATTAAACAATATTTTGATAAAATGGAAGAATTGCACCCAGACATGACCCGTGAGATCATTATAAATAGATTTTTGATCAAAAATGAAATTTCAATCAATCGCGCATTATTCGCTGAAGATATTTCTGAATGATGTGATCATTTCGTTGTAAGACCACCCCTGACCTAAATAATATTCACCCCCAGCATCTTGTAGGATCAATTCCCAATGAAGATGCGCTCCGGTCCGTTTCCCCAGAGTTCCGTCTTCTGTTCCGCTGTTACCGGATAAACCAATTCTTTCTCCAGCATCTATCGTTGCTCCAGATCTAATATGGCTGTCAATATGGGATAAGTGAGCGTAAATAGATACTGCTCTATAACCTGGGACAAGGTCAAAGCCATGATCAATAAACACTGACCGCCCCAACAATACATGGTTAAAAACATCGGATGGTGTATGGCCGAGCGTAGCTGAATCGTCTAACAGTTGTTTTCTGAATTCAGGATTAAACTCTTCATAATGTAGATCCGATCTGATCACAATCCCATCAGCAACCGCATGTACCAGACTTCCCCAGTTAACAACAAAATCAATACCTCTGTGGATACCATTCCGATATGTTCTGGGGGCATTAGGGAGCAATAGTGCTCTGGATGGAATAGAACTATTTGTGCATGGATACTGTAGTTTCAGATCTGTTATATCGCTCACATCTGGTGGAGCATGTTCAGAAGTAAATAATGGAAATATCACTTTTTTCTCCGCATGTCCATAGGTAGCAATCAATGGGTCGATCATTGAGTGGATAAAAGCGGTATCCAATGTATAGACTACTACAACAGAGTCTTTGTAAAATGACAGATCGTGTATTTTTGAATATACATCTTTATTTGAAATTTGAGTTTTAATCATGGAGACTAGAGAATCATCATAAACGTCTATTTGTATAGCTTTCAATACATAATTGTTCTGCAACTCTTTAAGCGATAGATCAACAAGCTGTTTATTTGCTTCGTTATATTTTCCATAATGGACCACAGTTAGGGTATTTCCATCAGTAGAAAGCTTTACTTTGATCTGTTCAGATAGTGAAGGGTCAGGGTCTACACTGGGCGGTCCACATCCTTGAAAAATAACCGACAAGGTCAATAGGACAATAAAGGATCTGTTTACAAGCAACAAACTGATCTTAATTAGAAATATGATCTAATAAAATATCCAATCCGTGATTAAACACGGTTAATGGGTGTCCGGATATAGATTCTTTACATATTGATGAAAAAATGGAATCATCTTTAGAAATTGTCCCATAATCATTATCCAATAAGATCTGAATTGATGGTAAGCCTACAAGAGATATAGCTTCCAATAAAGAAAATTCAAACCTACCCCATGAAGTAGGGGCAATCAAAACTCCATCTACTTTATTTCTATTTCGCTGAACAAATGATACCGCCTTTTCCGCTTTATGTGTCTGAAGAAATTTCAGCTGTATTTCTGGATTGATCTTATGGGCATGTTTTCTCAAACCAGTGTTGATCTTATCAAGTGTGATCTGTTCTCCGGTTTGAGCTGACCTCAAACCGATGAGATTTAAATTTGGTCCCTGTAATACTAATATGTTCATACTAACGAAGAGGAATGATGTGCCCAATGATGTATCCAACCACTATACCAACCAGAAGCGCAACGGTCAAAACACGGGATCTCATGAATTCGCTGGAATAACCACGTTTAATGGCAATAACGCCCACAAAATACCCCAGGGCATTAAGTAGCCAGAAAAATGGAATAGCAAACACTTTTACGATCAATGGCCCGATAAAGGGTATCATGGCTATCAACGCACCAATCCCAGCAAATAATTGTGTGAACAATCCCACAACCAGCGTAACAAACACAATGATCTTTTCATCGATCCCCAGCTTCAATGCCGCGCCGATGGCAATGGCAACAATGAGCCATATGATTATGTGTTTCTTATATAACTGAATGAAAGTTGGTTTAGACATTTTTTATACGTGCAATTACATTTATCCCGCGGATCTTAACAGATGCCTGGATGATACGCTTTCTCTCATTTTTTTCGACCCAGATCTGCCGAACAATATTTGGTTGAATGATGTTTTTCATAAAATAATCAGATCGATCAGGTATAGATGTTACGTCGTCCATGACTTTGATGTCCAGCCGGTAATGATCATTTATAATAGTTTGATCATTGATAGTAATTGTGGCCGTATCAGCCCATAATAAACGAGTTTTGCATAAAATTCCTTCATGATCAAGCGAAAACCATTTCGTATCAAGTTCCTCGACATTTTGGTGCTGCAAACGGGTGATCATGGTAAAAATAGATTGAACATCGTGAACACGTTCTAATGGATCTCCATCAATGATAAGCAGACTATCTTGAAGATCATACTTTGCGCTTACTGAATATTTGTTTGACCCTTGACGGACAGATTTTTCATATGAACGTACCCCAAAGCTGGTTTGATCAAATGATGTGGAATATGTATTAGATGTTGGCCATAGAAGATCAAAAATCCCAACGGTCTGTGTATCAAAATGGATCGTACTGTCTGTCATAATCATTTCAATATCCATGGCATGGATACCAAAGAATGAAACCTTATACTTTTGAGAATAAGAAAATGAAATAAATAACGTAATGGTTAAAAGGACCTGCTTCATGGTTTCCAGGAATATCTTCCGATCAAACCTCCCAGGCCAATGACTGGAATGTATATAGGTTGTATTATGCTCCAAAGAATAAACATGATAGAGGGGAAAGACGTTTTGAATTTTGATGCACCGGCATAGATCACCAACGCATCACCAAGGAATTTAACAGCAAAGATCATTGGAAGTATTTCATGCATTAGCGGTTGAAATATTGATAATAAAAATGAAGTGTTTAGAACAAATGCATTCACTAAAAAGAATAAAAAGAACAGATCGACCTTTGCAGCAAATCGAGAATTTGACGACCAACGTATGCGCTGGTTGATGAATTGATTTATGTTATGTGCAGGTTGCGTTTTAACAAAACTGTGTGGATCAGCATTGACCCGGCTTCCAAATCGTTTTCCGATGGATTGCACTAAATATACATCATCACCGGAAACACGATCCTTGACTGGGTTGAATCCATCTATATCGTTGAAACAGGATCGTTTGTAAGCAATGTTCTGCCCTGTTCCGGTCCAACTATATCCCCATCCATTCGCTCCAGCATTAGCAGATACCAGCGCTAAAAAATCCACCAGTTGATAATGACCAAACGAATTGGATGCGTCCACACTAGATGCTCCAATAACGACCCCATTATGTTCATCTAAAGCAGACACCATACTTTTCACCCAACCCGATGGAAGTCGACAATCAGCATCTGTTGATAAAATGAACTCCCCAGAACTTGCTTCAATCCCCTTTGTAAGAGCATGTTTTTTTGGCGTCATATCTTCCAAGTGTTCAATTTTTATTCCTTTGATACACTCATTATTCTCTTCTGCCTGTTTTATCAAAGACCATGTATTGTCGTTAGACCGATCATCCGCGATCACGATCTCCAATCTATCTGATGGATAGTCCAGTTGATGAAGGTCCTGGATCAATAATGGTATATTATTTTCTTCGTTTCTTGCTGCAATGATGACAGACACTTTTGGCCATGTAATATTTTCACTAGAAAACACTGACGGAATACGTTTTAAACCAGTTAGAAAAAAAAGGATAAATAAGAGATAAATACCCAAGCTGAAGGCTAGGGACAAAAAAAGCAAATTCATGCCAACGGCAACAAGGCAGATGCGATAAGGAAATACAGAGTAACTCCAACAATATCAATACTGGTAGTTACAAATGGCCCAGTTGCCACAGCAGGATCGATCTCCAGTTTGTTAAGAAATAATGGCACAAAAGCGCCGATCGTTGTTGCAATGAGCATGGATGTGGTAATACTTAAACCGACAATAATTCCTAAATAAGGTGAAATTTCCACAAACCGAAACAATGTGAACAATCCAAGAAGGATCCCGTACAGCACTCCTAAAATTAAACCCACCCGGATCTCTTTGAATAAGATCTTCATATTATTACCTACATTGACACGCCCTGTAGCCAACCCTCGAACAATGATTGTTGACGTTTGTGTACCAATATTTCCTCCCATACCAATGATCACAGGAATAAACGCAGCAAGGGCCAAAGTGGTCTCCAAAATATTTTCATATAGTCCAATGATCGTAGCAGCTCCTACACCACCGATCCAACTGGCAAACAGCCATGGCAATCGGCTTTTTGCATTCTCCCAAGATGATTTCAGCAGGATCTCCCTGTCTTTACCAGCTCCAGCCATTTTTAAAAAGTCTTCTGTTGCTTCTTCTCGAATAACATCCACCACATCATCAACTGTAACAATCCCCAATAAAATATCTTCTTGATCTGTCACAGGAACAGCAAGGTAATTATATTGAGAAACGATCTGGGCAACTTCCTCCTGGTCAGTGTCCGGCAATACAGTATGAACTTTTCGCACCATCATGTCTTTTAGCAAAGTGTCGGGAGAGGTCGTCACAAGATCTCTCAAAGAAATAACACCAACCAGTTGAGCTTCATCATTTGTCACGTAAAGGTAAAACACCATTTCCGCTTGTTCTTCATGCTGTAGTGCTTCAATTGCTTTTTTCGCTGACGTTTCTTCATGGAGGGTAAATACATCTGTATACATCATCGAACCTGCACTATCATCGGAGTAGGCAAGAATCTCTTCAAGTTCCTCAGCTTCCTCTGCTTGAAAACGGTCTATGATCTCTTGGGCTTGCTCTTCAGGAAGGTGGTTTAATATATCTGCCTGATCACTGGCACTTATAGGCTCGATCAACTCTGCAATTCGATCTGTTTTGATCTCATCTAACAATTCCTCCAATATGGACTCATCCAGTTCAGTCAGAAACTGGCCGGTATTCTCATTTGCCTGCATTAATGCAAAGAGATTTTCCTGTTCTGAATTATCAAAATATCTGAACAGGACAGCAAGGTCTGCCGGGTGTGTCCGATCGATGAGTTTCGCCAAATTTGTATGGGCGTGGCGGCGCATGAGCCTTCGGAAAGTATCCCGAAGTACATGTATTTCCTTTTCAAACATTTGCTGTCTCATGGTTTTACCATATGTGTTCTGTTTAATTGCTTGAAACCAAAATATACACACACGATCCCAATTAAGATCATCCACGGAGCAACATGACCATTCCACGTATAAATTCCGGAGATAGCTTCATCAAAATTGGTGAATAATAGGGCCATAAGGTTGTTCGCAGCATGGAGAATGAACCCTGCCCAGATTGATCCTGTTTTCCATGCCAAAAATCCCAACAAAACACCCAGTATATAGATCTGTATCAGCCAAAACGGGTTCATATGTATCACAGAAAAAAACAAAC
>LUMJ01000987.1_pt1 | contig 10595 bp, 10 predicted proteins | sample 729631 | NCBI WGS metagenome assembly LUMJ01 (sample SAMN03860266, study PRJNA289734) | marine metagenome | biome: seawater column; feature: ocean; material: water; isolation source: Red Sea water column Station 22 - depth 500m | place: Saudi Arabia: Red Sea | collected 2011-10-15 | depth 500 m | reverse complement strand
AGATCCTCCAGACGGCGGTCACTGGCCACTCCATCTGGTTCCACCGACCCTTCAGGATCGACGACTGGTGCCTGGTGAGCCAACGGGCCCCCGTCGTCGCCGGTGCCCGCGCCTTCGGGCACGGCCACGCCTTCGACCGGGACGGGCTGTTGGTGGCCAGTTTCACCCAAGAATCCATGATCCGAACCGTGAGGAACTGAGCACGCCATGACCGCCGTCGACTTCGACCCGTTCAGCCGAGACTTCTTCGACGACCCCTACGCCACCTACGCCCGTCTCCGCGAGGAAGCGCCGTGCTTCCACAGCGAGCGATGGGACTTCTACGCATTCAGCCGCTTCGACGACATCGTGGCCGTACACCTCGACACGCAGAACTTCACCTCCTCGCACGGCCTCACGTACGAACACCTCAGCGATCCCGACTTCGACCCCGGGCTCAACCGCAGCATGATCATGATGGATCCGCCTGAACACAACCGCTACCGCAGGTTGGTGAGCCGAAGCTTCACCCCCCGTTCCATGGCCCGCTACGGGGACGAGGTCCGGACCCTGATCCGCAGCTACCTCGACCCGCTGATGGACCGGAAGGCGTTCGACATGGTGGAGGACTTCGCCGCGCCTTTCCCCGTCGAGATCATCTGCGCCATCCTGGGAGTGCCGGAGGCCGACCGGCAGATGATCCGTCGCCAGACCGACGCCATGCTGCACCGGGAGGAGGGACAGTCCACCACCAGTCCGGCCCAGGCAGAGGCGGCTATCGACCAAGCCGTCTACTTCCTCGACTTCGTGGCTGCCAAGCGCAGGCGGCCCGCCGAGGACATGTGCAGCGCCCTGATCGAGGCTCGGGTTGAGACCGAGGAGGGCGAACTGGTTTCGTTGACGGACCACGAGATCGCGGGATTCTGCATCCTGCTGGGTGCCGCCGGAAGCGAGACGGTCACCAAGGCCGTGGGCAACGCCGCCGTCCTGTTCCACCGGAACCCCGGTGAGTGGCAGAAGGTCCTCGACGATCCGTCCAGGATCAGCAGCGCGGTCGAGGAGGTACTCCGCTACTGGGCGCCCTCCCAGTACCAGGGGCGGCTGTCGGTCAACGAGACCCAATGGCATGGAGTACGGGTCCCGCCGGGAAAACCCGTGTTCCTGGTCACCGGGGCCGCCAACCACGACCCGCGCGAGTTCGAAGATCCGGGGTCGTTCGACATCGAACGCCAGCAACGCCTGGCGCTGAGCTTCGGCCACGGCATCCACGTCTGCATCGGCGCGGCCCTCGCCCGCCTGGAGTGCGCGGTCGCCCTAGAGGAGATCCGGAACCGGTGGCCCAACTTCAGCGTGGTGGAGGACGGCCTCGAACGGGTGCAGATGAGCAACGTGGCCGGATTCAGCCGGGTACCCGTGGTCGTCTAGTCACGGCTGGCGCCCGGGACCGGTTCAGCCCCGGTTGGCTTCCTTCATCCGCTCCAGATTGACCAGGATGGGATAGTCACCCACGGTCAGGGCGTTGCCGTGCCCGGTCTGGTGGATGTCGAACACCGACTGCAGGGCGCTGTAGAAGCCCTGCACGTCCAGCGTCTGGTTGACGGCCCTCTTGGCCTGGGCCAGCGCGAACGGGTGCATCCCGGCGATCTGGCCCGCCAGGTCCATGGTCTCGGAGCGCAGGTCGTCGAGTGGCACGACCCGGTTGACCATCCCCAGGTCCAGCGCCTCCTGCGCAGTGATCGGCTGTGCGGTGAACAGCATCTCCTTGGCCTTCCGGGCACCCAGTTCCCAGGTGTGGGCGTGGTACTCGACGCCACCGATGCCCATGAGTACGACCGGGTCGGAGAAGCGGGCGTTGTCGGCCGCCACGATCAGGTCGCAGGGCCAGCAGAGCATCAGGCCGCCCGCGATGCACTGTCCCTGCACGGCAGCGATGGTGGGCTTGGGGATGTCGCGCCACCGGCGGCTGTAGCCCAGATAGTGGATGGCCTCCCACTCGTAGATGGCCTGAAGTCCGCGCTCGGCCCAGTCGACCGCGCTCCGGGGAGCGTCCTCGCCGTCCTCCCCGCCAACCGCGGTGTTGCTGGCGGTGATGTCGTGGCCTGAGCAGAAGTGCTTCCCCTCCGAGCGCAGGACGATCACCCGGATCTCACGGTCGGCCGCCGCCTCCTCGAAGGCGTCGTTCAACTCATCCAGCGCCTGCTGGTCGACGGCGTTGGCCTTCTCGGTCCGGTCCAGGGTGATCACCCCGACCGCACCATCTACCTCGTAGCGGACGTGTTCCACGGCGACCTGTGCTCCTCCGTGTATGGGCAATCCAACACTAGTAGGGGCGTCAGGGTGGGGGCGCAGCGGCTCGCGGCCTCCGGGCAAGAGGACTACTTCAGGGGCCGCAACACCGAGGGCCTGGACCTGGCAACCATGTTCGGAGACCTCGACCCGATCGCCGAGCACCCCGAGTACCGGGACCGAGCCGCCCGGCTCACCCTCATGGACGAACAGGGCCTGGAGTCGGCGTTCCTCTTCCCTACCCTCGGGGTCGGCATGCAGGAGGCGCTCCGGCACGACCCGCAGGCCCTCCAAGCTGCCTTCACGGCCTTCAACACCTGGCTGGACGAGGACTGGGGGTTCGACCGGGATGGACGACTGTTCGCTGCGCCCATGCTCACGCTGGCCGATCCCGAAGGTGCCGTGGCCGAGATCGACCGGGTGCTCTCCATGGGTGCCCGGATCGTGACCATGGTGCCCGGCCCCGTTCCGACCGGTGACGGCTACCGCTCTCCGGGGATGGACGCCTACGACCCGGCATGGGCCAGGTTGCAGGAGGCCAGGGTCCCGGTGGCCTTCCACGCCGGCCTCAGCGGCACTGGCCAGTACGGCAAGTTGTGGGAGTCGGGCACGGGCCAATTCGAGGCCTTCCGGCACTCGGCCTTCCCGCTGGTGGCCTTCACGGACCGCAGCATCTCCGACACCTTCGCCGCACTCCTCTGCCACGGGGCCCTGGACCGCTTCCCGGAACTCCGAGTCGTGTCCATCGAGAACGGCGGCATGTGGGTCCCCGAACTGTTCCGGCACCTGGCGGGCGCCCATGGGAAGATGCCCTTCGCCTTCGCCAGCCATCCCGTCGAACGGTTCCTGTCCAGCGTCTGGGTGTCCCCCTACTTCGAGGACGACATGCCCATGCTGCGAGACCTGCTGGGCACCGAGAGACTCCTCTTCGGGTCGGACTTCCCCCATGCCGAGGGACTTCCCGAACCCCTGAACTTCGTCGAGGAGTTGGAGGGTTTCAGCAACGACGAGGTGCGGAAGGTCATGCGCGACAACGCCTACCACCTCATCGGGGCCTCCTGAGGCCCGACGCCGACCCGGAACATGGCTGAACCTCTGGACCCGAGCGAGCGGCGGGTCCGGTTTCCCGACCACGAGGCCACGGCCGCCGGCCTGGTCCGCCACGTGGCAGATCGATGGGGCGACCGGACCCTGGTCGTCCTCGGCGACCAACGTGTCTCCTACCGGGAGGTGGAGCGACGGTCGGCCGAGCTGGCCCGCGCCCTCCTGTCCAGCGGGGTGGGACGCGGAAGCCGACTGGGGCTCCTCGCACCCAACGGCCCCGACTGGGTGGTGGCCTGGTTGGCCGCCACCCGCATCGGGGCGGTCACCACCCTGCTGAGCACCTACTCCCGTCCGAGGGAACTGGGTTGGGCGCTGGCCCACTCGGGCGTCGAGGTCCTGCTCACCGCCGGTGGCCATCTGAGTCGTCGCTTCCCCGAGGACGTGGAGGCCGCAATCCCCGGTTTGGCCGGCCAACGCCACGGCGGGATCCGGGTGGCCAGCCATCCGGACCTCAGGGCCGTCTGGGTCTGGGGCGGAACCGAGCGGATGTGGGCATCCGCGGTCCGGAACCTCGTGGCCCACGCGGCAGACAGCTCCGACGCCCAACTTGCCGACGCGGAGGCCCGGGTCCACCCGGACGACCCGATGGTGGTCATGTACACCTCGGGCAGCACCGCAGAGCCCAAGGGGGTCGTCCACGGCCACGGTGCCGTCATTCGACACCCGTACAACCTGCTGCCCTTCCGCGACCTGGTCCCCGGCGACGTCCTCTACACGCCGATGCCCCTGTTCTGGGTGGGTGGCCTGACCTACACGCTGGTCTCGGCGATGCACGCCGGTGCAACCGTGGTGTTCGAAGAGCGCTTCGAGGCCGGCGCGACCCTGGACCTGATCGAGGCAGAGCGGGTCACCCACGTGATCGGATGGCCCCATATGAGCCGTGCCCTCACCGAGCACCCCTCCTTTCCGTCCCGGGACCTGTCGGCGGTGCGGGGTGGCAGCCTCGACGCCCTGCTGCCCCCGCACCTTCGGGTCGGCGACCCGGAACGACGCGCCAACTCTCTCGGAATGACCGAGTCGCTCGGCCCCCACTCCATAGAGCGCATCGGCAGCGCCCTCCCGGAGGAGAAACGGGGCTCGTTTGGCCGCGCCGTGCCGGGCGTCGAACGACGCATCGTGGACCCGTCTACCGGCGAGGACCTCCCTGAAGGGCAGCCGGGCGAAATCTGGATACGCGGCTACCCCCTGCTGCAGAGGGTGCTGGGCATCGAAGAACACGAGACCTTCACGCCGGACGGCTGGTACCGAACCGGCGACCTGGGGCACGTCGACGCCGATGGACACCTCTACTTCAAGGGGCGCATGGGCGCCCAGGTCAAGACCTCGGGAATGAACGTCATGCCACGCGAGGTGGAACTGGTCATCGAGGAGCAGCCCGAGGTCATGCATGCCTTCGTGGCCGGCGTGGATCAGCCCGAACGGGGTCAGGACGTGGTGGCCGCCGTCGTGCTCCGCCCCGGCCGGTCACTGGACCCGGGGGAACTCCTGGAACGCCTCCGGCCGGAAATGTCCGCCTACAAGGTGCCCCGACACGTCACCACCTATGCCAGCCCGGAGGACCTACCCTGGCTGGAAAGCGGCAAGGTGGACCTGCGCAAACTGACCCAGATGCTGGCCGAAGACTACTCGTCGACCTGAAGCACCGGGGTGCGGGGAAGGCCCAGGAGCCGCTCGGCCACGATCGTCCGCTGCACCTCGGAAGTTCCTCCGGCGATCCCGGCGGCCTTGCTCCAGAGCCACTGGCGTTGCCAGGTCCCGGCCGCCAGATCGCCACCGGGGGTCGGCCAGAGCGGCGCCCGTTCCCCGAGCACCCCCAGCGCGGCGCTGGACAGGCGCTGGGTCATCGAGGTCCAGGCCAACTTGACGTCGAGTCGGCCGTCCTCGGCGGCGCAGGCCACCAGTTCCTCCAGGTAGACCTCGTGGACCACCTGTTCCTTGAAGGGGAAGCCAACTCCACGTTCGTGCGCCAGGGTCGTGCTGGACACCTCCCAACCCTGGTGCAGGCCGCCGATGAGCTGGTCGTCGGGGACGAAGACCCCGTCGAGGAAGACCTCGTTGAACTCGGACTCGCCGGTGATCTGGCGCAGGGGTCGGATGTCCACGCCCGGAGCGTCCATGGCGATCGCCATGCACGAGATGCCGCGGTGCCTGGGGACGTTGGGATCCGTGCGGACCAGGGCGATGCCCCATGCCGCATGCCGGGCATAGGAGGTCCAGACCTTCTGCCCGCTCACCAGCCAGCCACCGTCGGTCGGCTCGGCCCGGGCGCGCAGGGCCGCAAGGTCGGAGCCGGCGTCGGGTTCGCTGAACAGTTGGCACCAGATCTCGGAGGCATCCAGGATCGAGGGCATCCACCGCTGCTGCTGGTCGACGGTGCCCCGGGACAGCAGGGTCGGGCCGACATGGCTGATGCCGACGCGGTTGATGGGCTGGGGCGCACCGGCACGGGCGTACTCCATGTTGTAGAGGGCGACCTCCACCGGACTGGCGCCACGTCCTCCGACGGCTGTCGGCCAGGAGATCGCAAGCATCCGGTCGGCAGCCAGGGTGGCCTGCCAGGAACGGCCCCACTCGACCTCCTCGTCGACCGAGCCGAAGGGCCCGGGATCCTCGACGTGTTCGGCCAGCCAACTCCGGACCTCGGCCGCGAAGGCCTCCTCCGAGGCGGTGAAGGTGAGATCCATTGCGCTGTCGTAGCACGTCGGGGCGGTCCGCGCCGGTTCGCCGAGCACCCTTCCCGTGGAGGATCATGTCGACCGGGAGGGCACGCACCATGAGCGACGACGAGTCAGCCATCCGCAGGTTGCTGGCCGACTACTGCCACCTCCTCGACGACGGCCGCTTCGACGAGTGGATCGAACTCTTCGACCCGGACGCCGTGTTCGTGGTCATGGGCAACCGGCTTCGGGGTCGCGACGAGTTGCGCGACTTCATCGAGCCCACTCAGCAGGAGGCCGACCGTGGCCGGCACATGCTGAGTGAGCCGGCCATCCGCGTCGACGGCGACACGGCGAACGCCGCCACCGACTTCGTGTTCGTCTCGCGGGCCAACGCCATCATGACGGCGGGCCGCTACCTCGACGAGATGCGCCGTGCCCCCGACCGCTGGCGCTTCGCCTCCCGGGAGATCGTGTTCAGCGGCGACACGCCTTCCGGCTCCGCCAGGTGAAACCGGTCGGACGGACCTCTCGCCCGGAGGACGGATGAGCCTCGCGGACGCCCTCGACGCGGCGCCGGCCCGTGCCGACCTGCTGGTGGCTGGCGGCGACCGGGTGTCCACGGCAACGCTGGAGGCCCTGACGGCCTCAACGGCCGCTGCGCTGGCCGAACGCTCCGTCGGGAGGGGCGACCGGGTGGCCTTCCAGTTGCCGGTCGGCGTGGAGGCCGTCGCCCTCTACCGGGCCTGCTGGCACTTGGGTGCGGTAGCGGCCGCCCTGCATCCGCGGGCGGGCTCGACCCAGTTGACGGCCGCCTTCGAGGCCCTGGGGGCGACCGTCCGGGTGGCGTGTCCGGACAGTCCGGCAGCCGAACTCCCCGATGTCGTCGACGTCGCCTCCCTCCACTCCGGCCAGGAGGTCCCGCGGGCCACCGTGGCATCCGACGACGACGCCCTGGTCCTGTTCACCTCGGGATCCTCCGGCGACCCCAAGGGCGTGGTCCACACCCACGGTGGCCTCCTGTACAAGGTCCGCCAGCTGCAGGACGTCCACGGCCTGGGACCGGAGGACGTGGTTCTCATGCCGGCTCCGCTGGCCCACGTCTCCGGCCTGCTGCACGGCGTCCTCGTACCGGGGATGACGGGCATGCGCACAGTGCTCATGCCCCACTGGGACCCGGCTACGGCTCTGGACCTGATCGAGGCCGAGGCTGTCACCTACATGGTGGGCCCGCCCACCTTCTTCCTGGCGCTGATGGAGGACCCCTCCTTCGCGTCGCAGCGCACGAGTTCGCTGCGGCTGCTGTCCTGCGGCGGGGCGGACGTGACCCCGGCCTTCGTGGAACGGGCCCGCAACGAACTGGGCGCCGTGGTGAAGCGGGCATACGGCTCCACCGAGGCCCCGACCGTCGCCACCACCCGGCATGATGATCCTCCCGAAAGGATGGCCGATACCGATGGGCGGACCTTCGACCAGACCCGGCTCCGGGTCGACCCACACGGCGAGGTCTGGGTGTACGGCCCCGAGGTGGCCCGTGGCTACCTGGATCCGGTACACGACGACGGCGTGTTTGTGGACGGGTGGTTCCGGACCGGCGACCTGGGTCGAATGGACGGGGAATGGTTGACCATCACCGGCCGTTCGGACGACCGGATCATCAGGGCCGGAGAGAACATTTCGGCACGGGAGGTGGAGATGCACCTCGAAGCCCACCAGTCGGTGGAACAAGCCGCCGTGGTCGGCGTGCACGACGACCGCCTGGGGCAACGCGTGGCGGCGTTCGTGGTCGCATCCGACGGTTTCGACCTCGAAGCCTGCCGGTCGTGGTTCGCCAACCGTGGACTGGCCCCGTTCCTGACCCCGGAACACCTGGAGGTGATCGCCAAGCTCCCGCTGCTGGCCTCGGGGAAGCTGGACCGTACCGGACTGCGTTCCCGTCTGGAGCAGCGCCGGTGAACGACACCATGCGGGCGGCCGTCTACCGAGAGAAGGCCAACCTCGAGGTGGTGGACGTGGCCGTACCCTCCGTCGGGCCGTCCCAGGTCAGGGTGGCCGTCGAGTACTGCGGGGTGTGCGGGACCGACCTCCACGACGTCCTGGACGGCTGGGGGGTGGCGGACAGCATCGGAGGCCACGAGTGGTCAGGGCGGATCGTGGAGGTCGGCACCGACGTGGACCTCCGGATCGACGCCCTGGTGGTCGGCCATCCGGGCAGCGCCTGCGGCCGCTGCACCGCCTGCCTGTCCGGTCGCACCAACCTGTGCCAGGACCGGCCAGTCGCCGGGGTGGACCACGAGCAGGGTGCGTTCGCCGAGTACGTGGTCATCGATGCCGAGCGGGCGCTGCCTGTTCCTCCGGGGGTGGAGGCCAGGGCAGCCGCCTATGCCGAGCCAGTGGCCGTCGCCCTCCACGCCCTCGATCTGGCAGGCACCAGTCCCGGAGATCGGATCATGGTCTCCGGATGCGGTCCCATCGGAGCCGCTGCGGTGGCCGCCCTGGTCGGCCAGGGTCACGACGAGGTGGTGGTGGTCGAGCCCTCGCCCCTGCGGCGCCAGTTGGCTGTCCGACTGGGAGCGACCGTGCTGGACCCCGCCGATCTGGAGACCCCCTGGCATCCGGGTCTGGCGGTCGACCGACCGGTCCATGCAGTCATCGAGACCTCCGGCGTCCGGGCAGCGGCCGAATCCGGGCTCGCCCAACTTCTGCCAGGCGGACGGATGGTCCTGGTGGGCACGGGGATGGATTTCCCCCGCCTTGACAGCAACCGGATCATCCTCAACGAACTGGTCGTGACCGGCGCCTACACCTACGCCTCGACCGGATTCCCGGCGGCCCTGGAACTCATCTCCTCCGGCCTGCTGCCTCTGGACGACCTGCTCGAGCCCGGATCGGTCGACCTGGCCGCCCTATTGGACACCATGGTACGACTCCGCGCCGGCGAGGTGGCCGGCAAGGTCCTGGTTCGCCCCTCAGCGGGCGACGAGGCCCCGAGGAGCCTCCGCTCCCAGGACTAAGGGGACCTCCTCGGGGTTCAGAGGATGGGGAGACCCTCGTCGACCCGCTGGCGGAGGATTTCTCCCAGCCGGATCCGATGGTGTTCGGCGTCGCCGAAGGACACCTGGTCCAGTTGGATCCGCTTCAGGTAGAGGTGGACATCCGAGTCCCAGGTGAAGCCGACGCCACCGTGGACCTGGAGGGCCGACTCGGCCACACGGAGGCCAGCATCACTGCACCAGATCTTGGCCACTGCCGCCGCCACTGTCGCGTCCGACTCGCCGGCGCCGATGGACCAGGCGGCGTGGTAGGCGGTGGAGCGCATCCCCTCCACGTCCACGAGCATGTCCGCACAACGGTGCTTGACCGCCTGGAAGGCCCCGATCGGTTGGCCGAACTGCTCGCGCTGGCCCGCATAGTCGACCGCAAGTTCCATAACCGCCTCCGCTGCACCCAGCATTTCCACCGAGTGGAACACGGCGCCGCGATCCAAGTGGGCAGCCACTGCCGCGACGTCGCCAACCGTGGTCGCCGGGGCCTCGTCCATCTCGACCCATGCCAGCTGCCGGGTCCGGTCCATGGCCGGCTCGGGCTGGCGATCCAGCGCGCCCAGGTTCACGGCCACCAGTTCGCCCCCGGCAGGCAGCACCAAGAGGTCGGCCGACGCGCCATGGATCACCGGCTCGGGGCACCCGGAGACCGAGCCGTCGCCGTTCCGATCCACCGGCCGCCGGGCCACCGTCGCCACCAGTGATCCGTCGACCAGGCCCTCGACCCAGGACGTGTCGACCAGGGCGTGGAGCGCATTCAGGTGCTGGTTCAGCGGCACGGGGGCCAAGTGCCGTCCGGCCTGTTCGAGCAGCACCGCGGCCTCGACGCTCCCCATCCCGAGGCCTCCGGCGGACTCCGGGGTGGTGACCCCGATCCAGCCCTGCTCCACCATCGCGTTCCAGAGGGACGGGTCGAACCCGCCGTCGTCGGCCGCCGAGCGCACGTGGCTGGCAGTACAGCGATCGTCGAGGAACGCAGATGCCGCTTCGCTCAGGGCGATCTGGTCGGAAGAGAGGTTGAAGTCCATGGACGCAGCGCATCGTAGGGCAGCCGGATCCGTCGCCTCGTCCCGAACGGAACTGGTAGACCTGACCCGATGGATCTCACTCCGACGCCCAGCCAGGAGGAGTTCCGGGCGGAATGCCGAGGATGGCTGGAACGGGAACTGCCCTGGGAGTACGGGGCCGGCCTGCCACCCATGTTCGATGACCTCCAGGACGAGGTGGCGTTCCTGCGGGACTGGCAGGAGAAGTTGGCCGGCGCCGGACTGGTCGGCGTGTCGTGGCCACGCCGGCACGGGGGACGGGGCCTCGAACCGATCCACCACTTCATCGTGCAGGAGGAACTGGCCCGCGCCCGAGCACCCGAACTGGTGGGCAGGATCGGGGTCAACCTGGTCGGCCCCACGCTCCTCGCCCACGGGACGGAGGACCAGAAGGCCCGGTGGCTGCCGGACATCCTCCCGGCCCGACGGCTCTTCTGCCAGCTCTTCAGCGAACCGGACGCCGGCAGCGACCTCGCCTC
>LUMJ01001064.1_pt1 | contig 10606 bp, 8 predicted proteins | sample 729631 | NCBI WGS metagenome assembly LUMJ01 (sample SAMN03860266, study PRJNA289734) | marine metagenome | biome: seawater column; feature: ocean; material: water; isolation source: Red Sea water column Station 22 - depth 500m | place: Saudi Arabia: Red Sea | collected 2011-10-15 | depth 500 m | reverse complement strand
GTGGTACAGAGCTGACAAGACTCTTTGTATAAATTTCCTGTGGTTTTGTTAATATTTTTTTTGTAGTTCCAATTTCAACTAAATTTCCGTTTTTCATTACAGCTACTCTGTCAGTCGTTTCTGCAATAACTCCCATGTCATGAGTAATTAGTATTACTGCTAGATTTCTTTCTTTAGTTAATCTTTTAATTAAATCTAATATTTGAGATTGAATTGATACATCTAGAGCCGTAGTTGGTTCATCTGCTATAAGAAGCTCAGGTTCGCAACATAGTGCAAGAGAAATAACAACTCTTTGTCTCATTCCTCCAGAAAACTGGTGAGGGTAATTATCAAATCTACTTTCAGCATCTTTAATCCCCACTTCTTTAAGTAAGTTGATAGCTTTATTTTTTGCTTCTTCAGTATTTAAACTTAAATGAGTTTGAATAGTTTCAATTAATTGTTCACCTATAGTAAATATTGGATTTAAAGAAGTTTGAGGATCTTGGAAAATTAAACCAATTTTTTTTCCTCTATATTTTACAATATTTTCGGGATCTTCATGAATATTTATATTACCTAAAAATATTGATCCGCTTGAAACTTTTCCTGGTTCATCAATAAGATTTATAATTGCATTACCAACTGTACTTTTTCCTGACCCAGACTCTCCAACTAATCCTAAAATTTCTCCCTTACTTACTTCTATATTCACATTGTTGGTAGCATGAACTGTTTCTTTTCTCATTTTATAGTCAACGCTTAAATTATTTATTTTTAAAAAACTCATTAATTTAATTTTGGATTAAGAGTGTCTCTCATCCAGTCTCCTAATAAGTTTATTGAAAATGCTAATATAACTAAAAAAATTGCCGGGAAGAAAGTTATCCACCATTCACCAGAAAATAAAAAATCATTACCGAGTCTAATTAATGTTCCTAAAGAAGGTGTGGTTGGTGGAACACCTACTCCCAAGAAACTCAATGTTGCTTCAGCTATTATTGCAAGTGCTAGCCCTATTGTTCCAATTACTAGAATTGGCCTCATTATATTTGGCAAAATATGCTTAAACATAATAAGTATATTTGAAACTCCAATAATTGTTGAAGCAGAAACATAATCTTTATTTTTTTCAACCAAAGTGGCAGCTCTTGATACTCTTGCAAACTGAGGCCACTCGGAAATACCTATTGCAAAGATTAAAACATAAATTGCCATTTCATCATGCAATTCTCTTGAAATAATCCCACGTGCAATTCCATCTACTAAAAGAGCCATTAAAATACTTGGTACAGTTAACTGTACATCTGTTAATCTCATAACAATCATTTCGTATTTTCCACCGAAATATCCAGCGCTCAATCCCAATCCTACTCCTAACACTAAAGCAAATATAACTGCTGAAAAACCTACAATTAAAGAAATACGTGATCCATAAAGAACTGTTGCCAACATATCTCTACCTTGACCATCAGTTCCTAAAATAAATTTAGCAAGACCATCTTCTGTCCATGAAGGTGGGGTAAAAGCATCCATTAAAGATAAAGAAGATGGATCAAATGGATTGTATGGTGTTACAAATTCAACAAAAAAAGAGCAAAAGAAAATTATTATCAAGATAATAGTTGATACAATAGCAGTTGGAGATTTTATAAAGCTAAAATAAATGTCACTATCCCTAATTCTATTAAACAATGTTAATTTTTGGTTATCCACTTACTGCCTCCGCTTTAACTCTAATTCTTGGGTCTATAAAATAATATAAAATATCTACTATGAAATTTATCATCACAAAAACAAAGGCTATGAAAACCAAGTAAGCAGACATAATTGGTATATCTACAAATTGAACAGCTTGAATAAATAAAAATCCCATACCAGGCCATTGAAAAACTGTTTCTGTAATTATTGAAAAGGCTATTAGGGTACCAATATTTATTCCCGCAATTGTGATTACAGGTATCAAACCATTTTTTAATGCATGTTTATAATGAATGCTCGTTTCACTTATGCCTCTTGCTCTTGCAAACTTGATATAATCAGTTTGTAATATTTCCATCATTTCTGCTCGAACAAGTCTAATGATGTAAGTCATTTGAAAAAGACTAAGAGTTACAGAAGGAAGAATTATAGCTTTTAATCCCGATATAGTTAAAAAACCTGTAGACCAAAAACCAAGATCAACCACTTCTCCCCTACCAAAAGAGGGTAATATTCCTAAAATTACAGCAAATAGATAAATAAATAATATACCAATAACAAAAGTTGGAAGTGATACTCCAAGTAATGAAACCGCTAATATAATATCACTGAAAAAACCTTTTCGATTAATACCTGTGTAAACGCCTAATAAAGTTCCCGAAATTAATGCAATTAAAGCAGAAACTAAAACAAGTTCAATTGTAGCCGGCAATCTTTCGGAAATTAATTCTGAAACAGGTCTTCTTAATTGGTAAGATATTCCAAACTCTCCTTTTGAAGCATTTACTACAAATCTTGAAAATTGAATATATATAGGATCGGTTAATCCTAAAGTCTCTCTAAGTTCTGCTCTTTCTTCATCTGAAGTTTCTTCACCAACCATATTATTAATTGGATCACCTACAAAATTAAATAATGAAAAAGAAACAAAGGCAACAACCAACATTACCATTGCTGATTGAAACAGACGTTTTAAAAAATATTTTATCAATTTTAGAAAAACTTGCTTGTTTACAAGCCCTTTATTTTATTAAAGGGCTTGTAAAAAATTTATTTATTTAAAGCTAGAAAAACGGAATAACGGTTCGTTATTCGGTCTTATTGGCACATCAACATCACTCTTAGATCCCCAAGCAATCACTTGGTGGTGTAAAGGTAGATAAGCAATATTATCTCTTACAATTTTCCAAGCTTTTGCTATGGCAGCATTTCTTTTATCTAGATCAACTTCACCTTCCATTACTCTAATTGCTGCGTCAACTTCTGAATCGCTAAAGTTAACTTTGTTCCAGCTTGCGCCAGACTCGTATAAGTAATGAAATACATAGTGACTGTCTAAAGTAGGAACACCCCAACCTAACATATAAAAGTCTCCTTGGTCGTCTTTAAGTTCCTTAAAGTGTTTGCTTTTAGTTTGAGCAAATAAACTTACTTTGACACCAATTTTTCCTAACATTCCTACAACAGCTGTACAAATTGCTTCATCGTTTATGTATCTGTCATTTGGACATCTTAACTCAACTTCAAAACCATTTGGATAACCTGCGTCAGCCAATAGTTTTTTTGCTGCATTAACATCATATGGTAATCTTTTATCAAGTTCCTTGGTATAACCGTTAACACCTGGGAAAGTAATAATTCCAGCTGGTTCGCTTGCACCTCTCATAACTTTTTTCTTAATAGCTTCTATATCAATTGCTTGATAAAGAGCTTGCCTTACAGCTTTTTTCTTAAATGGATTATCACCAGTATTACCTGTTCTTAGCTTGTCAACAGCTTGGTCCATTCCAAGAAAAATTGTACGCATTTGAGGAGTACTTTCCACTTTATGTCCAGCAGATCCATTGATACGAGCTATGTCTTGAAGAGGAACATCGCTAACAAAGTCTATCTCTCCAGATAGTAAAGCCGCAACTCTAGTAGCTTTGTTTTTAATTGGCAACAATTCTATTGAAGTTACTTTATTGTCTTTCATTTCACCCCACCACTTATAATTTCTTTTAAAAACCGTTTTAGTATTTGGTTCTCTTAAAGTAATTTTAAATGGTCCAGTACCCATTGCATTAACAGCTGAGAAAGTTTCTTGTCCTGCATCCCAATTTTGAGCTGTTACAGCAAAATTTTTTTCACTCCAGTCTCTAGACATAACAAAAATGTTAGAAAGTTGGTTTAAAAGAATTGGGTTTGGTTTACTTGTTGTGATTTTAACTGTGTAATCATCTATAGCCTCTACACCTGAAACTGTACTAATATATTCTTTAAAATCTGACGTTCTTTGTTTTGCTCTCAGAATACTAAATACAACATCTCTTGATGTCATTTTAGTACCATCAGAAAATTTTACATCTTGTCTAAGATTGAAAATCCAAGTATTTGGATCTGTAGTTTTCCAGTCAGTAGCTAGTTGAGGTCCTATTGACATATCCAAACCTCTTGTAACAAGAGCTTCGTAAACTTGTCTCGAAACCTGTGTAGTAGGACCTTCGTTTTGTGCGTGCGGATCTAGTGTTAAACTATCTCCCTGCATTGACCATTTAATTGTTTTTGCAAATGATTGTGTCGATGCAAATACAAAAAAAATTGCCAACAATATCTTGATGAAATATTTTAATTTCATTTTACCCTCCTTAACGAAATTATTAATTATTAACGAAATTATTAATTAAAATTTAACCTAAATTTTAAGCAAACTACAAGTATTATTTAATCAATTTTTTGAAGTTTTCGTAAAGAATTTCAGAATAATTGTTCATTGAAGGCATGTGTTTTTGAGAATCTATGTCAAATTTTTCCAAAGCACCTTCTCCTAGTTGTTTCTCTAAAGCAGACTTGTATTCAGGAACACAACCCCATTCACCTACCGTAGTTTTTTTAACTTCAATATGAAATTGAATTCCATAAGCATGGTTTTTGTATTTAAATATTTGATATTTTGTTCCTGGTGAAGATGCTATTAAAGTTACATCACTATTATTTTCTAATTCTTGGACTTCGTAAGAATGCCACTGTAAAGATGTAATTTTTTCAGGAAATTTAGAAAACAGTAAATCGTTATTTTTATTTTCAGAAAAATTTATTTCTGACATTCCTATTTCTGGCTTATTAGATTTTACAACTTTCCCATCAATTACTTCACCAAGTAATTGACAACCAAGACAAAAACCTAAATAAGGTTTTTTTAAATCAACAACAAATTCTTTAATTTTTTGTTTTTCTTCAATTAACCATGGATAATCTTTTTCCATCCAGGTGTCCATGGGTCCGCCCATGCAAAACATCGCATCAAATTGATTTAGATCATTAGGAATTTTTTCGTCTTCATCTAGTTCTATAGTTGTAAGTTTTATACCATCGTTGATCATTAAATCTTTAATGTAGCCAGGATCTTCAATTTTAATATGCTGAAGAACAATTATATTTTTCATGTGACAGGTTTTAACAGTTTTAAAACTTGAATGTGGTTTTTTTTATTATTTGAGATAACAATGTTTCCACCTAGAACAGGATTTTTATTATCCCATGTTGTTATTATTGCTCCTGAGGCTCTGACAATTGGAATAATTGGGTGTATATCCCAAATTTTATTTGCACATTGTGCTACAATTTCAATTCTACCCTCTGCTAATTGACAATAAGTTAGTGCATCAAAACAAGGAAATTGCATTCTTTTTAAAAATTTACTTATTTTAGATTGTTTCTTTAGAGACAGTTCTCCATGAAAAGCGGCTGCCAACTTAGCTTGTAAAAAACTAATTTTTGAATTTATTTTTAATTTTCTTTTTTTATTATTTTCAAAAACATAGGCTAGTTTATCGCTTTTATTTAAATAATATTTTCTCAATTTTGGAAAGTTCGCCAATCCCAATACTGGTTCTCCTTTGAAACTTAATGAAATTAAATTACTCCAGCTTGGATTGCCAACAATATAAGATCTTGTTCCGTCAATTGGATCAATTACCCATGAATAATAACTTTTTGTATCTTTATGTCCCAATTCTTCTCCAATTATTTGGTGTTTTGGAAATTTTTTTGATATTTTTGATCTTATAAATTTTTCAAAAGCTCTATCTGATGAAGTAACAGGATCATATCCCGATCCTTTAAATTTGTTAGTAATTTTAATTTTTTTATCGAGTCTTTTATAATAAAAATTAGTTAAATCTTTAGCTAGTGAGTTTAAAAAGTTATAATAAATTCTATAGTTTTTAAATTTGACCTGTGGCATGTTTTACATCTCATACTATTTAATTAAGCTTGATTAAAGGAAAATATTAATACATTCTTAATCTGACTAAATATTTTAATGGCCATGGATAAAATTCAATCTCACGCAAGATTGGTAATTGTTGGGGGAGGTATATTGGGAGTAAGCCTTCTTTATCATCTTATAAAAGAAGGTTGGAAAGATTTAGTGCTTATAGAAAAAGGCGAACTAACCTCTGGGTCTACTTGGCACGCAGCAGGTCAATGTCCTCATATGGTCGGTAGCTTTAACTTGGCCAAAGTACATTTACATTCAACCAATTTATATAAAACGCTTGAAAAAGAAACTGGTCAGGCAACAGGTTTTCATGAATGTGGAAGTTTAAGGTTAGCCTACAAAAACGAAGATATACAATGGTTTCATTACGTTAAAGGAATATTGGATAATATTGGTGCTCCATGTGAAATTATTTCACCAAATGAAATAAAAAAAATTCATCCTTTCATAAAATTAGATGGATTAATTGGAGCTTTTCATACTCCAGAAGATGGTCACACAGATCCAACAAGCACAACAAACGCTATGCAATGGTTGGTTTAAAAGAAGTACCAAGTATAAATATGATACATCATTATCTAGTTACAGAAGCACATCCAGAAATTGAGAAATTAGAAAAAGAATTGCCTGTAACAAGAGATCCTGAGGCTTCAGCCTATTTAAGACAAGAAGGTAAAGGATTGTTAATTGGTCCTTACGAAAAAGATGCCAAAGCTTGGGCCTTAAAGGGAATGGATTGGAAATTTGATATGGAATTATTAGAGCCCGAACTTGATAGAATTGAAAAACATCTTGAAATAGGAATGAATAGAATTCCTCAGTTTAAGGATGTTGGAATAAAAAGAATTATCTGTGGACCTATTACTCATACTCCAGATGATAATTTTTTTGCTGGTCCCGCTCCAGGATTAAAAAATTTCTGGATGGCTTGTGCGGCTAGTGTAGGAATTGCTCAAGGTGGAGGAATTGGAAAATATTTAGCTCAATGGATAGTTCATGGTGACTCTGAAATAAATATGCTTGAATTTGAGCCTAGACGATACTTGGGTTGGGTAACTAAAAAGTACGCAGTCGAAAAATCTATTGATCAATACACAAGGATGTATGTCACTGCTATGCCTAATGAAAGTATAGAGGTTGGCAGACCAATGAAAACAACGCCAATATATAATAAATTAAAAGATATGGGTGCTGTATACTTAGATTCCTACGGTTGGGAAAAACCCATATGGTTTGCAACTCCAGGAACTAAAGAAGAGTATAGTTTTAAAAGATCAAATGCTTTCTCATATATTCAAAAAGAGTGTGAAAACGTGCAAAACAATGTTGGAATTTTGGATTTAAGTACATTTGCAAAATATGAAATTAAAGGAAATGATAGTGAGGAATATTTAAATCGTCTTTGCGCAAATACAATTCCAAAAAAAGATGGAAGTATAGTTCTTGCTCATACTCTAAATAACATAGGTAGAATTCAAAGTGAATTAACTATTACTAAAGTTTCTAAAGATAATTTTTATGTTTTGTCTTCAACGGCTTCTGAAATAAGAGATTTAGACTGGTTTAACCATAATTTAAACAAAGATGAAAAAGTTCAAGTGAAAAATGTTACTCAAGACTATGGTGTTCTTGTTTTAGTGGGACCTAAATCAAGAGAAATTTTATCGAAAGTTACATCTGAAAATTTAGATAATATCAACTTTCCTTGGCTAAAAGGAAAAGATATTGAAATAAATAAAGTTCCTGTAAGAGCGCTTAGAATAAATTACATGGGAGAATTAGGATGGGAATTACATCATCCAATGAGTCAGATGGAAAAATTATATGACACTTTATACGAAGCGGGTAAAAAAGAAAAAATACAGAATTTTGGAACATACGCAGTAAATTCACTTAGAATGGAAAAAGCTTATCGCGGCTGGGGCGCTGAACTAACTGGAGAAATTAGTTTAGTTGAGGCTGGCATGAATCGTTTTTTTAACTTAAATAAAAAAAGTAATTTTATTGGATCGAACGCACTCAGAGATAAGTTGCAATCTGGAGTTGATATTAAAATAGTCTATCTTGAAGTTGATATTGACGATTCTGACCCTAGAGGCAATGAACCTGTTTATTATAATAATAAAATTGTTGGTGTGATAACTTCTGGAGCTTATGGATTTAGAGTAAAAAAAAGTCTTGCATTTGCTTATGTTGGTTCTGATTTAGCTAAAGAAGGAAATGAATTTTTAATAGGTATTCAGGGTCAAAAAAGGAAAGCTAAAGTTTTAGATTTGCCAGTTTACGATCCAGAAAATAAAAAATTAAAGTTCTAATAAATAATAATAATAATATTGACAGTTTCTTAAAAAAAAAGTAATTGCGAGAATATTTAAAATTTATGGCGACAAGAACAAATTCTCCACCAAAACCACACTTAGGATTCGGAACTAGGGTTAGAAAATCCCCTTTCTTTGAATCTACGTTAAAATGGGGATGTAAAGAATATACAACATATAACCATATGTATTTCCCATGTTATTATAATACTCCCGAAGAAGATTTTTGGAGTTTAGTTAACGATGTTACTTTATGGGATGTGTCTGTAGAAAGACAAGTTGAAATCAAAGGTCCTGATGCAACAAAATTTACTCAAATGTTAACCCCAAGAAATTTATCAAAATGTGAAGTCGATCAATGCAAATATGTTTTAAACACAAATTACCAAGGTGGAATACTCAGCGACCCAATTTTATTAAGACTTGCAGAAGATCATTGGTGGTACTCTATATCTGACAGTGATTTATTGTTATGGGCTATGGGAGTTGCTGGGAAAGATAAGTACAATATAGAACTTGGAGAACCTGATGTTTCTCCGTTACAAGTACAAGGTCCAAAATCAACTGCATTAATGAATGATTTATTTGGGTCATGGATAAATGACTTGAAATACTATTGGTGTAAACAAACAGAAATAAAAGGGATTCCAGTTGTTGTATCAAGAACAGGCTGGAGCGCAGAAAAGGGTTATGAAATATATTTAAGAGATGGATCAAAAGGTTCAGAACTTTATGAAATGATAATGGCAGCGGGAGAAAAACATAAAATTGCACCGACAGGACCATCACAGATAAGAAGAGTTGAAGCTGGAATTTTTTCTTATTTTCAAGACATGAGGGTAACAGATAATCCTTTTGAAATAGGAATGGACAGATTGATTGATCTTGAAATGGAAGCAGACTATTGTGGAAAAGAAGCGTTAAAAAAAATTAAAGAAGAAGGAATAAAAAGAAAATTAGTTGGTATAGAAATTCTTGGAGATCCAATTAGCAAAGTGGTTCCTCCAGAATATTCACCTGGATATTTTGTTCCTGACCATTGGCCAGTATTTGATGATAAGAATGAAATTGGGTATGTGACTTCAAAATGCTATTCACCAAGACTTGAAAAAAATATTGGATACGCTTTCATACCAATAGATTATGCTAAAGAAGGAACTAAATTTATAATCCACTCTCCATATGCAAATTTAGAGTCAGTAGTAGTTCCTATGCCTTTCTACGATCCAAAAAAACAAATTCCCATTAAATAAAATATTAATGCTCTCGAAATATACTAAAGAGAGTAAAAATTGAGTCCTAAAGATATTTTAATATCATCAATTGTTCCAATCTTTTTAGGATTTGGCTTTGTGATAGCAAAGCCGGCAATGGAATATTTTCCTCCTTTTCTTTTAATGGGTTTAAGGTTTATGTTCGCAGCATTAATTTTAATTTGGTGGTTTCCAATACCAAGAGGGTTTCTAAAAAAAATATTTGTAGCCTCTTTTATAGCCAACACTTTACAATATGGCATTACATATACGGGTTTAAACATGATAGATGCTTCAGCCGCAGTTTTGCTCGTTCAAACGGAAGTTGCTTTTGGAGTTATGTTTGCTTATTTTATGCTCAAAGAAAAACCAACAATTAGAAGTTTAATTGGAATAACTATTGCTTTTTTTGGAGTTTACATTTTAATTGGCTCACCTAATTTAGATGGTAAATTTTTTGGTGTATTCTTAACAGTTACCGGAGCTGCAATTTGGGCTTTGGGACAAGTTTTTGTTAAACCATTAAGTAAAGAAATAAATCCGTTAGCTCTTGTTGCTTGGTTAGCCTTATTTTCTGGTCCAATACTAATAGCTTTTTCCGCTATTTTTGAAGGAAATACAATTAACTACTTTAAATCTGCAAATTTTGATAGTTGGATAATTGCAATCTATTTAGGTTTTATTATGCAGCCGATATCATATGGTTGTTTCTATTATGTGTTAAAAAATAACCCTTTGTATAAAGTTTTGCCTATAGTAACTATGGGTATACCACTTAGTGGATTATTAGCTGCTATTTTTCTTTTAGGAGAAGAACCTACTAAAGAGTTATTTATTGGTGGAGTTATTATCCTTCTTGGAGTCGTTATGATAATATTTAATAAAAAAAAAAATTAAGTATTACTATTTATCTAATAAGATGAGTTTATTTAAGTCAGTCAAAATTATAAATTCGGGAAAAGCTATCCTTTTATCTCGAAAAAAAGGAACACCTCTTAGATATCATTCAACTTGGTTAAGAGATAATGCTTTGGATTCCAAAACAAGAGATAAAAAAAATGGCCAGCGTTTAATTTCTATCTCTGATATAC
>LUMJ01001003.1_pt1 | contig 10607 bp, 17 predicted proteins | sample 729631 | NCBI WGS metagenome assembly LUMJ01 (sample SAMN03860266, study PRJNA289734) | marine metagenome | biome: seawater column; feature: ocean; material: water; isolation source: Red Sea water column Station 22 - depth 500m | place: Saudi Arabia: Red Sea | collected 2011-10-15 | depth 500 m | reverse complement strand
CAACATAAAAAGGAAATAATTAATGAGTCAATTTGATATTTCAAAACTTCCACAGGGTCCAAAAGGTTTTGTGCATGATTTAGGATCTGATCAAAGAATTTTTAAAGGCGTTCCTTGGGGCAAGGCAATGATGTGGATTTTCCTTTTAAGTGATACCTTTATTTTTAGTTGCTTCCTAATTTCGTTAATGACAGCTCGCGCTTCTACAACTGTAGCATGGCCATATGCAAGCGAAGTTTTTGGATTAACGGTTTTTGGAACAAGTGTTCCTCTGCTGCTTATAGCTATTATGACATTTGTATTAATTACAAGTAGTGGAACAATGGCTATAGCGGTGAAATATGGTTATGAAAAAAATCGTAAATTATGTGGTTGGTTTTTATTAGCTACTGCAATAGGCGGTTTAACCTTTGTTGGAATGCAAGCATTTGAATGGTCTAAGTTAATTTTTCACGATGGTGTAAGACCATGGTATAATCCATTTGGCGCAGAACAATTTGGTGCCTTCTTTTTCATGGTAACAGGCTTTCACGGAACGCACGTTTCTATCGGTGTAATTTTTCTATTTATTTTTGCAAGAAAAGTTTTTAGAGGAGATTTTGATACGGGTAAGAGAGGTTATTTTACTTCTATGAAATCTGATTATGAGGCTATTGAAATTCTAGGACTTTATTGGCATTTTGTTGATTTGGTTTGGGTCTTTATTTTTGCATTTTTCTATCTTTGGTAGGGATGGTCGATTATTTAAATTTTCAAGGACTGCTTAGATGGACTTTAATTGTATTTTTTATGCTTGCTAAGGCAGGTTTTATAATGTCGATATTCATGCATCTGTATTGGGAACGTTGGGCTATAGTTAATGTTCTTTTATGGCCGATGACCCTCATAGGAGTATTTATAGGAATCATGGTTGCAGAATCTTATTATACTTTTTTTACACGTTTGTTTTATTTTGTAGTAGGGGGATAATCCTACATTCTGTTTTAAAATATGACCGCCATTAAATCAAAAACACTAAAGTTAGACTACTTTAGTAGCATGAAGGCTTTTTTCAATTTAATGAAGCCTCGCGTAATGTCATTAGTAATTTTTACATGCGCAGTTGGTCTATTAATAGCTCCTGTAAAAATTAATTTTACTGATGCAATTTTTTCTCTTTTAGCTGTTGCTTTGGGTTCGGGCGCAGCTGGCGCATTAAATATGTGGTACGAGTCTGATTTAGATTCATTGATGACCAGAACTTGTCTTAGGCCAATTCCGACTGGAAAATTGACTAAAAACCAGGCGCTTACTTTTGGGATTTTATCTTCACTGATTTCTATAATTACTTTATATATTTTTTCAAACTTTGTTGCAGCATCCTTGCTAATGTTTACAATTTTATTTTATGTTTTTATTTATACGATTTGGCTTAAAAGAAAAACTTCTCAAAATATTGTTATAGGAGGAGCTGCTGGAGCTCTACCACCCGTTATTGGTTGGGCTATTGCTACAAATGGAATAGCGCTTGAACCAATTATTTTGTTCTTAATTATTTTCATATGGACACCATCCCATTTTTGGGCGTTAAGTTTATATAAATCTGAGGATTATAGAAAAGCAAAAATTCCAATGTTACCAGTTACATCTGGTATAAAAACGACAAAATTTAATATTTTGTTGTATGCACTAATTTTATTTCCAGTTGTTGTATCACCATATTTTTTAAATTTTTATGGATTAGTTTATTTAGTTCCAGCAATTTTACTTAGCAGTTATTACTTTTATATTTCTTATAAATTATTAAAAGAAAAGGATTCTATAACAGAAAAAAAATTGGCCACAAAATTGTTTGGTTATTCAATATTATTTCTTTTTATGATTTTTGCTTTAGTTCTAATAGATAAGATCATATAAAATTTTAAATATTTCTAATATGGAGATAAATAAAAAAAAAATTTCTAATATAAATCTTCTTATAATTTTTTTGCTAATATTAGCTTTATTGTCTTATGTCACGATCAATAAATTTCAAAAAGACAAAGGTCAGGCATTAGCAATAGAACCAATATCAATAAATTTATTAACAAGTGTTCATCCCGATCTATCATGGAATTTTAGACCAATGGAACCTAAGATAGTAGTTAAGCCTGGCGAAGTAACAATAGTAGAATATATAGTTGAAAACTTGGGAAGCACAGAAACAACAGGAATAGCTACATTTGTTTATTTTCCCAATCAACTTGGCAACTATATTAGCAAAATTAACTGTTTTTGTTATGATGCACAAACTTTAAAACCAAAAGAAAAGAGCAAATATACATTAGTTCTTTTAATTGACCCTGAGGTGGTAAAAGATAGCAAGACAAAAAATATAAAAGAAGCTACTATTCAATTTACTTTTTTTGACTATAAAGAGTATAAGAAGCAAAAAAGTTAAAATGATTTTAAAAACTTTAACATTCCAACCAGATACAGTTCTTCACCTGTGTACTGTTTGTATTACTGATAATAATGGAGGAAAAGTAGCGCTGACTATTATAGTGCTTGCATTAATTCTTCTAGGAATAGGAAATTGGGCTTGGAAGAAATATATCTCGAATAGAAAGGAAATTTCTCAAGAAAAATAATTTAGGTTTAGAGTAATTGCTATTTTGCCTAGATAATATCAAAATTCTATACTAATAGAGGGTATGGAATATATAAGCACCAGAAATTCAAGAAAAAATTTTGCATTTAAAGATGTTTTTTTAAAAGGTTTGGCACCTGATGGGGGCCTTTTTGTTCCAAAAAAAATTCCATCATTTACTTCTCAAGAATTAGCAAAATTTAAGAATCTTTCCTACGAAGAATTAGCTACAAAAATAATTTTAAAATTCTGTGAAGGTGAATTTAATGAGAAAGAGGTTAAAGATTTAGTTAAAAGTTCCTACGAAAACTTTCGAGTTGATGATGTGGTAATAATTAAAAAGCTTGGGAAAGTAAATATATTGGAACTATTTCATGGTCCTACATTGGCGTTTAAAGATATAGCTATGCAAGTTATTGGAAATATGTATGAGAAAATTTTAAAAAAAAATAATTTAAAAGTTAATATCGTAGTAGCAACTTCTGGTGACACTGGAGCGGCAGCTATAAGTGCTATCAAAGATAGAAAAAACATGAAAATTTTTATTTTGCATCCAGAAAATAAAATATCTGTAGTACAAAGAAAATTTATGACTACCGTCAATTCTAACAATGTATTCAATATAGCACTAGCTAGTAATTTTGATGAATGTCAGAAATTTGTTAAATTAATGTTTGCTGATAAAGATTTTCGTGATTCAATAAATATGACAGGAGTCAACTCAATAAACTGGTCAAGAATCGCTGTCCAGATTGTTTATTATTTCTTTTCGTATTTTAAAATTGCTACAGAAAATGAAAAAATAAATTATTCAGTTCCTACAGGAAATTTTGGAGATATTTATGCTGGGTATATTGCTAAAAAAATGGGTCTTCCTATTAATAAATTGATAATAGCAACTAATAGTAATGATATTTTAAAAAGGGCGGTTAACACGGGTATTTATAAACCTTTGGAAGTTGAGCATACAGTTTCTCCAAGTATGGATATACAAGTTGCAAGCAATTTTGAAAGATTAATTTTTGATGTTTGTTCTTGTAATTCGAATAAAATTATAAAATTAATGAAAGATCTTAATGAGCGAGGAGAATTTAAGCTTGAGAAAGAGGAACTAGAAAAAATTAGAGAAAGTTTTTGTTCCGCAAGTTTATCTGAAACTGAAACTAAGTCAGTTATAAAAGAAGTATACAAGAATCAGAAAACGTTGGTTGATCCACATACAGCAGTTGCGATTGGCGCTATTAACAAAGTATCTTTAGATGGAAATACTGTTATTTTAGCTACCGCACATCCTTCAAAATTTTCTGATGTAGTTTTAAAAGAAACAGGTATAAAGCCCGAGCTACCAGAAAATTTACAAAATACATTAATTAAAAAAGAAAAATATGATAAATTGTCCAAAGATTTAGAAAAAGTAAAAAAATATATATTAGAAAGAGCATAGATGAAAATTAAAGAAGGAGAAAAAATCCCAAATAGTAAAGTTTTTATTTTATCTGAGGAAGTTCCAAGAGAGATATCCTTAGGGGATTTTATTGGAGGAGATAAAGTAATCTTATTCGGTGTACCGGGTGCATTTACACCTACTTGTTCAGCAAAACATCTTCCAAGTTTTGTTAATTCTATGGATAAAGTTATAAAAAAAGGAATTACAAAGGTTATTTGTATTTCAATTAATGATCCTTATGTGATGGACGCCTGGGGGAAAAGTTATAATGCGCACGGAAAAATAACAATGCTAGGAGACTCAAGAGGGGAATTTACCAAGAGTATTGGCGCGGAAATTGATTTGAAATTTGTCAAAGGTTTGGGAATTCGCTCAGGAAGGTACACAATGTTAATAGACGGTGGTATCTTAAAAAAAGTTGTTGAAGAAACAGGTAAATGCGAAGCTACCGCTGCTGAAAACTTTTTGGATCAGATTTAGATTGGAGTTGCTTTTTTTGCCAATTCATCAGCTAAATCGTTCATTGGATCTTCAGAATGTCCTTTTATCCAGTGCCATTCTATTTGTTTTGATTTTACAAGTTCTTTGAGCCTTTTCCAAAGATCAACGTTTTTTACATTTTTTTTATCAGCTGTTTTCCAATTATTTTTTTCCCATTTATTTATCCAAACTGTAATACCTTCTTTTACATATGTAGAATCGGTATAAATTTTTATTAGTTTTAATAAAGGTTGTCTTGCTTCCTGTTCAACGCAATACTCTAGAGCTTTAATTGTAGCCGTTAACTCCATTCTATTATTAGTGGTAAGCTTTTCACCACCAAAGATCTCTTTTTTTGTGTTCTCATTAATTATTACTGCGGCCCATCCTCCAGGTCCAGGATTTCCAATACAAGCACCATCCGTGTAAATTTTAATTTCCATAATTAAAAAAAATAATCTTGATAATTTTTTACACTATCATGAAATTCCAATCTTTTAAGATATTCCACTGGATCTTTTATTTTTACTAGTGCGTCTTCTGTCAAATTCAAGTAATCAAAAACTCTTGTTAGTAAAAACCTCATAGCAGCACCTTGGCATAATATTTTTAGGGATTCTTTTTCTTCTTCTGTTAATTTTCTTATACTTGAATATCCATCAATAAATTTTTTCGCTTTGGTAACGTTAAAGCTCAGATCTTCATTTTTTCCTTCAAAACAAAGAGCGTTTAAACATATAGCGATCTCTAAGGCATAAAAATCATAACAGGAAAAATAAAAATCAATAATTCCAGTTAACTTGTTTCCTTTGAAAAAGATATTATCTGGGAATAAATCAGCATGAATTATACCGCAAGGAATATTTTTTGGCCATTTATTCTCTATTACATCTAAATTTGTTTCAATTATTTTTGTTAAGTCAGGGTAAATTTTTGAACAATCTTTTTGTATCTTTCTATAAATTAATCTCCAAGAATTAACAGATAGTCTGTTTGTTCTTTTTATGTTTAAGTTTTTTGTTATCATGTGCAATTTTGCAGTGTAAATTCCAACTTCATGGCAATTATCAGGTGTTAGATTTTTTTTTGAAAATCCTTCAAGAAAAGATACAACTGCAGCTTTTTTTCCAAAAATTTCAGTTATATAATTTCCATTTTTATTTATGATAGGTTCGGGAGATGGAAAATTTTCGTTAAAGATATTTTTCATCAAACCCATAAAGAAAGGCAAATCTTTAGCTTCTACTCTTTTTTCATAAATGGTAAGAATGAATTTTCCACTATCTGTTTTGACAAAATAATTACTATTTTCTATTCCTTCTTGTATTCCTTTGAATTTTAAAAGTTTGCCTAAATTGTATTTTGAAAAAAAATCTTTTAAGTTATTTTCGGATAACTTTGTATAAACAGCCATTTTTTAATTTAAAGTTGTTGGAATTTTAAATGACACATTTTCTTTTGCCACTACGGTTTCTTTTATTTTAACCTGTGCGTATTTTTTAATTTCTTCAATAAAATCAAAAACTAACTCATCCGGCGCAGATGCGCCTGATGTAATTCCTATATTATTATATTTTGCAATATTGTTTATTTTACTTTCCTTTTTGGAGTCAACTAATAAAGTATTTTTGCAACCAGATTTTTTTGCAACCTCTACCAGCCTGAGAGAATTAGATGAATTTTTACTTCCAATCACAAATATAATATCACACAGTGGGGCAATTTTTTTTACAGCCAATTGTCTGTTAGTTGTTGCATAACAAATATCTTCTCTTTTGGGACCCTGAATTTTTGGAAATCTTTTTTTTAATAACTTTATTATATCTGCGGTATCATCAACTGACAAAGTTGTTTGAGTTATATAAGCTAACTTTTTCTTAGATTGATTATTATACAATTCTGCATCTTTCTTTGTTTCTATCAAATAGACCGAGTTTTTTGGTAGCTGTCCCATTGTTCCTATAACCTCCGGATGGTTTGAATGTCCAATAAGTAATATTTGAAAACCATTTTTGTATAATTGTTCAGCTTCTTTATGTACTTTGGAAACAAGAGGGCAAGTTGCGTCTATGAAAAAAATGTTATTTAATTTGGCAAAATTGTGCACAGACTTAGGTGCTCCATGAGCAGAAAAGATAACTGGTCTGTTTATATCCTTTATCTCATCTAATTTTTCAACAAAAATTACTCCTTGTTTTTTTAAGTTTTCCACAACAAATTTATTATGAACAATATCATGCCTTACATAAACGGGAGCGCCATACTTTTTAACAGTTTTTTTTACTATTTCTATTGCTCTATCTACTCCGGCGCAAAAACCTCTTGGTGATGCCAAATGAATTGTAATTTTATTTTCCATAATTTTTAAATATACATATACCTTTTTTGTTTATTTTTTTTAATATATATTTATTGTCTGGTTTATGGAAAAATCTGTTACATCACAAAAGGCCCCATATAAGGTTAAAGTGGAAAAAGACAAGACCTATTTTTGGTGTGCCTGCGGATTGTCTCAAAAACAACCCTTTTGCGACGGATCACATAAGAAGGATGGGAAATTTAAATCACTAAAATATCTTGCAAAAGAAAGTGGAGAGATGTTCTTTTGTGGGTGTAAAAAGACTAATCATCAACCCTTATGTGATGGCTCACATTCCAAGACTTAATTTCTTTTTAAAGCTGTCTTAACTTGCTTTAAACTATTATCGTAAATTTTTTCTAGTTTATTTTTATCCATTGAATTTTTGATTAAGTTTTCTACTGTTTCTATGCTGATTTTAACGGATACATTTTTAAATATTATTTTCATAATCGCTCAATAAATTTTTTGCTTCTTCTTTTAATTTTTCAGCATTATCTAATTCTTTTTTAATTTCATTAATCTTGCTTGTTAATGTAATATTTATTTTTTGTGGTACCTTTAAATAAATTAACACTCCAAAAAAAATAAAGAAAGAAATAGCCACCCAAAAAGTTGCATCTATAATCATAAATAATTTTCTATTTTCTTTTTTGATATATCTTGAACAACAGCAGATAATTTACTTTTATTAATTTCTGTTCCAACAGTTTGTTTTATTATCTCAGAAGATATGTCTGCTGCTATTTTATTTATAACCAACATTGAAGATTTTTTTAAATTTTTAATCTCTTTTTCTACATTAGTTAGCTCTTTTTCTATTTCTTCATTAAATTTTTGTTTTTTACTTTCGATTTCTTTATTTAATTTTTTTTTCCCATCTTCAATTATTCTTTTTGCTTCTTTTTTTGAGTTTTCAATTATTTTGTTATATTCCTTAAGTTTTTTTTCTGCGCTCTCTTTGAGCTTTTGAGTTTCATTTAGATCATTGACTATTTTTAATTTTCTATTCTCAATACTGTTAGTAATTTTTGGCAAAAATAATTTCCAAATAATTACATAGAGACTTGAAAAAATTAATATTAGCCAAAATATTTGGGCGGCCCAAAACTCAGGGTTAAGCTGAGGCATGCCACCCTCAGCTCCAAATGCCCAATTTAAATTGAAAACATATGCAATACTTAGTGCAACACTAAACTTATTCATAAATTTAATTTTATTTAATTAAAATGCAAATAAAATTATTAATGCAACCACTAAACCAAATAAACCTGTAGCCTCCGCTAACGCAAATCCCAAAAGTAAGTTAGGAAATTGTTTTTGGGCTGCTGATGGATTTCTCATTGCACCAGATAAGTAATTTCCAAAAATTAATCCTATTCCCACACCGGCTCCTGCCAATGCGATTGCTGCTAGGCCTGCTCCTATCATTTTAGCTGCTTCTAACTCCATTTTTTCCTCCTTTGTTAATGGCTTAAATTTAATGCATCGTTTAAATATATGCATGTTAAAATTGCAAAAACATATGCTTGAAGAAAAGCAATAAGTATTTCAAGACCTGTTAATGCAACAGAAAAACCAAGTGGTAGCCATCCACCAAGTAATCCCAAACTTATTACAAACCCCCCAAATACTTTTAACATAGTATGGCCAGCCATCATGTTTGCAAATAATCTAACTGATAAACTAACGGGTCTGCTCAAATAAGATATAAGTTCGATAACTATTATTAAAGGCAAAAGCAATATCGGTACTCCTTTGGGGACAAAGAGTTCTAGATACTTAATACCATGTTTAATAAATCCTATGATTGTAACTCCAACAAAAATCAATGCTGCAAGCATAAATGTAACAATGATATGGCTAGTGACTGTAAATGAGTAAGGTATCATTCCGACCATGTTACAAAACAATACAAACATGAATAGAGTAAATATGAATGGAAAAAAGGGTTTAGCGCTAGGCCCCGCTGTATCGCTTATCATTTTGGCAATAAATGTGTAACTCATTTCGGTTACGAATTGTAATTTTGATGGTATTAATGATTTTTTTTTTGTACCAAAAAATAATAATAGTAATATTGTTATAGAGCTTATTGCCATAAAAAGACTAGCATTTGTAAAGGAAAGATTGACACCACCTAATTTTATCTCGGGTCCTATTCTATAAACTTCGAATTGGTGCATTGGATTCATTGCCATTTTTGCCTCATTATTTCCTGAAATTTTTATGCATTTTCTTTGCAGATTTTATTACATTTAAAATACCGGCGGTTACACCCATAAAAAAAAAAACAATAGTTAACCATGGTTTAGTATCAAACCAATTATCTAAAATAAACCCTATTGTTGATCCAACTACTACAGCAGCAACTAATTCGGTGCTGATTTTTAAAGCTTTACCCAGAGATGCGGCATTTGAACTGTTATTTTTTACTTTATTTTTTTTAAGATTTTTTTTTGCAATCTCTAAGCGAGTTGATATTTCTTTAATACTTTTCATTACTTTTTTAATTAAGCAACAAGCTCTTCAGCTTTTTGCAGATCTACAGAAACAAGTTGGCTAATTCCTTTTTCAGGCATTGTTACTCCATATAACCTGTCCATCCTAGACATAGTGAGAGCATGATGGGTAATTATGACAAATTTTGTAGTAGTGATTTTTGTTAATTCATCCAATAAAGCACAAAATCTTGTAACATTAGCGTCATCTAGTGGCGCGTCAACTTCATCTAAAATACAGATTGGAGCAGGGCTAGTCAAAAAAACTGCAAATATTAAAGACATAGCTGTTAAAGCCTGTTCCCCTCCAGATAATAAAGAAATTGACTGCAATCTTTTTCCTGGCGGACTCACTAATAATTCTAAACCTGCTTCTAATGGATCGTCTGAGTCAACCAACTCCAATTTTGCAATACCACCATTAAAAAGTTTCGTGTATACCTCATTAAATTTTCTATTAACCTTTTCAAAGGCATTTAAAAGTCTCTCCCTACCTTTTTGATCAAGTTCATTTATACTACCTCGAAGTTTTGATATTGCTGAAATTAAGTCTTCCCTGTCTTTCTCCATTTTTTTAATTGTAGTTTTATAATTTTCAGTTTCTTCGTCAGCTCTTAAATTTACTGAGCCAAGTCGCTCTCTTTCATTTTTTTTTGCGTCTAATTTATCTTCTTGTTCAATTACATTGGGCAACTCTTCTGTTTCTTTTAAATCAGAATTTTCTAATAAATTTTTTTCTTCAATATTTAGATCATTTCTTAGTGTATTAATTAGATCTTTTTTTCTATTTTCAAGACCTTCTAAAGTTGCTCCAGATCTTGCTTTATTTTCTCTAGCAACGATCATTTGTTGTTCCACTTTTCTTAACTCTTTATTTGCATTTTGATATTCTTCTTCAGCTTTAATTAGATCATTTGATAGTTCTTGCTTTTTATTTTCTGTATCAGATGTATTTTGAGTAAGTCTTCCTTTCTTTTCAGCTACTTCTTCTGGTAATTTTGCTATATTTTCTAAATCAGTTTTTACCTCATTTATTCTTTCATTTAATTCATTTGACATCTTTTCTGAATTAAATTTTAAATTTTTCCAACTTTCTATTTCTGTATCGATCATGCTAATTCTTTCTTTTCTTTTTATAGACTCATTTTTTATATTTTGATTTTTACTGTAACTATCTGCATATACTTCTATGATTGTTTTAAAGTTATCAAG
>LUMJ01000591.1_pt1 | contig 10624 bp, 6 predicted proteins | sample 729631 | NCBI WGS metagenome assembly LUMJ01 (sample SAMN03860266, study PRJNA289734) | marine metagenome | biome: seawater column; feature: ocean; material: water; isolation source: Red Sea water column Station 22 - depth 500m | place: Saudi Arabia: Red Sea | collected 2011-10-15 | depth 500 m | reverse complement strand
GTTCTGTTGATTATGATGATGGATCCAAGACGGAAAATACACGGGTTTCCTATCCATTAGATTATATTGATAATTCTGTATTTGGAAAAGGAAAGCCAGCAGTGGCAGGCCATCCAGAAACAATCATTTTTCTAGCATGCGATGCATACGGTGTTTTACCACCTGTAGCAAAATTAAGCCCGGACCAGGCCATGTATCACTTTATCAGCGGATACACAGCGAAAGTTGCAGGGACTGAAAGGGGAGTCACGGAACCTACGGCCACCTTCTCACCCTGTTTTGGCGGTCCATTTCTAACCTTGCATCCGTTGAAATATGCTGCCTTACTTGGAGAAAAGATGAAAAAGTATAATGTACCGGCATTTTTGGTCAATACGGGCTGGATAGGGGCCAATGCCAAATCCGGTGCAAAACGAATTTCTTTGCCGATTACAAGAAAAATTATCCATGCAATTTTAGATGGCAGCATTAATGATTCGAATATGGAAGTTGATCCATATTTTAAAATGATGGTACCTCAGACTTTAGGTGATATCGATCCCAATCTTCTTATTCCGTCAAAGGCATGGAAAGATCAGGAAGGATATCGCGCCACCGCAATCGAACTGGTTAAAAAGTTTCAGGAAAATTTTAAGCAGTATGATTTAGGAGATGCTGAAGTTCGCAATGCTGGTCCAGTCCTGGATCAATAAAAACAAAAAATATTGGAAAATATTTGCGGCATTGATATCTATTCAATGCTTTGGAGTCTGTAATATAGAAAATGTAATTTCTGAGTTGAAAAGATAGGATTGAAAAATTAATGAGCAAATTTGTATTTACATCTGAATCAGTTTCAGAAGGGCACCCGGACAAGGTCTGTGATGCAATTTCTGATGCTATTGTGGATGATTTTATAGCGCAGGACCCTGAATCTCATGTTGCCTGTGAAACTTTGGCAACGAAAGGAACGGTGGTTGTATCAGGTGAGGTTCGTTCTAATGGATCTGTAGATGTGGAAAAGTTGGTCAAGAAAACATTGAGCGAAATTGGATATAATAATGAAGAATATGGCATGGATCATGAAAACGTAAACGTTATATCTATGTTACATGAACAGAGTTCGGAAATCGCTCAAGGGGTAGACGAAGGGACCGGGCTACACGCAGAACAGGGGGCGGGTGACCAGGGGTTAATGTTTGGCTATGCTTGCAATGAGACGCCGGAACTGATGCCATTGCCCATTCACTTGTCTCATCGGTTAGTGGAACGCTTAACTGATCTTCGCAAAGATGGTACGATTCCATGGTTGCGTCCGGACGGCAAGTCCCAGGTTTCTGTTGCGTATGAAAATGGCAAACCGGTTTCTATCACGAATGTTGTTATTGCAACCCAGCATAATAATATGTTGGACCAGTATGGAGATGAAAAAGCTGAACATGATTTTGTGGAAAGTGAAGTGATTGAAAAAGTCATTAAGCCAGTGTTGGATGAATGTGGTTTACCTTATGAAGAATCTTTTATTGTTAATGGTACCGGCCGTTTTGTATTTGGTGGACCGGAAGCAGACACGGGATTGACTGGCCGTAAAATTATCGTAGATACCTATGGTGGATATGCCCCCCACGGAGGTGGCGCTTTTTCTGGAAAGGATCCTTCAAAAGTGGATCGCTCTGCTGCGTATATGGCACGTTATATTGCCAAAAATATTGTAGCAGCAGATCTAGCGGAAAAATGTGAAGTACAATTTTCCTACAGTATTGGTGTGGCGGAACCCACATCCTTTTATGTAAAAACATTTGGCACGAGTGAACTTTCAGATGAAGCATTAACAGATATTGCCGGATCTATATTTCCACTGAAACCAGGTGGAATTATTAACCATTTAAAGTTAAAGCATCCCCGTTATCGTTCAACGGCAGCGAATGGCCATTTTGGAAGGGAAGACGATTTATTCAGCTGGGAAAAAACTGACATGGTAGATGCTTTAAAATCAGCTGTGGTCGAAAGGAATTAGTTATGACTTTAGCAGAAATGACACAAACAGATCGATTACCTTATAAAGTTAAAGATATTTCTTTGGCTGAATGGGGCCGCAAGGAGATTACTTTGGCCGAAGCAGAAATGCCCGGACTAATGGCTATCCGTAAAGAGTATGGACCCTCCAAGCCATTAAAAGGTGCCCGAATTGCAGGATGTCTTCATATGACGATTCAAACGGCTGTGTTAATCGAAACGCTGACTGAGTTGGGCGCTGAGGTGACTTGGTCGTCATGTAATATCTTTTCTACTCAGGATCATGCGGCTGCAGCTATCGCAGCAACAGGGACCCCGGTGTATGCATGGAAAGGCATGAACGAAAAAGAATTTGACTGGTGTATTGTACAGACTTTATTTGCGTTTGAAAATGATCAATCTTTAAATATGATCCTTGATGATGGAGGTGATCTCACTAATATGGTTCTGGATGACTTTCCGGAACTTGTTGCAGGGATCAAAGGATTATCAGAAGAAACCACTACCGGTGTACATCGTTTATATGAACGTGTCAAAAATGGGACGTTGACCATGCCTGCAATCAATGTAAATGATTCAGTGACCAAATCCAAATTTGACAATAAATATGGTTGTAAAGAATCCTTGGTGGATGCCATTCGTCGTTCTACGGATATCATGATGGCTGGAAAAGTAGCAGTAGTAGCTGGCTATGGAGATGTGGGTAAAGGATCAGCTGCTTCATTGCGGGGTGCCGGCGCTCGGGTAATTATTACGGAGATTGATCCTATTTGCGCACTGCAGGCTGCTATGGATGGCTATCCTGTAAAGCGCATGGAAACAGCGATTCATGAGGCGGATATCATTGTGACAGCAACCGGGAATAAAGATATTGTTGAAGGTCAACATTTTGAGGCCATGAAGGATAAAACAATCGTATGTAATATCGGGCATTTTGATAATGAGATTGATATGGCCTGGTTAAATGAAAACCACGGCCATACAAAAGATGAAATCAAGCCTCAAGTGGATAAGTATACAATTAAAGGAAATGATATTATCGTTTTAGCAGAGGGAAGATTGGTGAATTTGGGTTGCGCTACAGGACATCCGTCCTTTGTAATGAGTAATTCATTTTCAAATCAGACCCTTGCCCAAATTGAATTATGGACCAATAGTGATAATTATCAAAATGAAGTATATGTATTGCCTAAGCACTTAGATGAGAAAGTGGCCATGCTTCATTTGAGTAAATTGGGTGTGGAATTAACCAAACTCAGGAAAGATCAAGCTGAGTATATTGGAGTGAAAGTGGAAGGACCCTTCAAAGGAGATGCCTACCGGTACTAATCCTGCTTATTAATTAATTGAAAAAAAGCCTCAAAATATTGGGGCTTTTTTTTGTAGTAAAAATTCCTTATTTCAGGTCAATTTCTAAGACGATTCATCCGGCAGATGAGCCTAAAATGAAAAAGAATCCTGCAAATATTATTTTATCTTTTCGCAAGCGTATATCCAAAGCTTTGATTGCGCTTTTTTCTTTTTTCACTTTGAGCTGTGATTTTCAAAACCCCATGGCTTTTGAATTGCCGACTTGGTTTTTTGATCTAACCTTTCCCTTGGTGCAACAGAAATATTCCCTGGAAGGAATGATCGATAATAAACAAATTTTTCCAACGCCTGATAATCTGGGTATGCAACTCATGTTTGAAGGGATTTTGCCGGAAACTTCAATTGGAACGGATATCTTGGAGGTGGAAATCGATCAAAATATTGAGTATGAACAGGAGGATCCGGTCACGGCACCCAGTTTTTCTTTTTCTATTGATAGAACCATTAATTTGCCCATTCCTATCGCCCCTGGAGGTAATCTGATCAATGATTCGGGAACATCTTTTTCCGTTCCGCCATCCGAACCCCAGACAGTAACAAAAGAGGTCTGGAATGCGATCGCTTCGGCGGTGGATATCAATCAAGAGATTGACATTGATATACCAGAAATTCCAGCCGACCAGTTAGTCCTATTTATTGAATCGATAGACGGCTTTGTGATCCAGAATGATGCTGGCAGTAGTATAAGTGATTTCAATACAACCATAAGCAATGATGGACTTCCGACCAATATTACCAATCCCACTATATCTTTAATTACGGATCTTACCTCTCCGCCTAAAACGCTAGCAAACCATATCCAGGCATCAGTAGCAAAGGATGCCAGTTTTGGTCCTGAGATCACTTCATTGAGCCAGGATAGTTTAGGTGGTACAATCCGAATAAATGTTGGGTTTGGGATTGAAAGCACATCCGCTAATAGTGTCACAATAAATGCAGGTGACAATGTCCAGGTAAATGTATCGATTCGTTTGCGTATTGCAGGGCTGGAAGCAGCAATCATACAAGTGAAAAAATCTGATCTTCCCATCACTTTACCCAAAATTACTTTTCCAAGTGATATTGAGATTTATTCAGGGAAATTGAAAGCAATCGGTTTTAATGTGAATGAAATTGTTCTTTCCAACATAATCAGTACTTATCCTTTGGATGTTGATTTTTCCATGAATTTCAAAAATTTTATCCCGCCGCCTAGTGAAGATTCAATAAAAATCGAAACTGTTTTAAAGAAAGGCATGGCTCTGGACACGACATTTTATATGAATGGTTATGATTTTGTTAATCCAGCTGGGCAAGATATTGCTCTGACTGAATTAACACTTGATTTTGCTGCGAGCTTGCCAGCCCAAAGCGCCAAAATTCCATTGGATGGAACAGATATGGGTGCTTTATCCTTGAAGGTGATACTAGAGAAACTACATTTTGAATCCATAGAAGCAAATATTATTCAGGAATTCCCGGCAACAACGTTCACCATAGAAGGTATGCCATTGGGTTTTTCCGGCATGGAATTTCCAGACGTAAAATTAGAAATTGAAATGCTGAATGGTATTCGTCTACCGGTAATACTGGATTTTGACATGATTGGTGTGAATCAAAAGAATGAAACTTTGAAAGTGAACGCCTTATCGACCCTGGCCAGTCCTGAAAATTCGGGTGAAACGAGTAAAACAATTACCCGTTTATCGCGTGATGGAACTACAACTCTCAAATATAAATCACCATCATCAGAGCTTTATCATGACAGCACGACCGTGGCACCAAAAAGTGGTGAAACAACCATTGTGCAATTGATGTCTTCAAATCCAGCGGTTTTCAATGTGCTTTCCCGTGCTAGAATTGATGGGCGCGGCACCCTAGAGGCCGGGATGCACATTGGTGGTAAATATAGATTGCTGGCGCCTTTTGAGGTCATTATGGCACCTATGACATTTTTGTCCGTAACCAATACAGCTGTAAAGGAAATGGATCATGGCGACCGAAATCGCATTCGTTCCACACTTCAGTCAGCTAGCCTGGAATTGACAGTGGAAAATAAAATACCGTCTGGAGGAGAATTAGCAATGCTAATGTCAAACACGGGTTATTTCCCCTTAGATACCACCGCTGCTGCACTTTCAGACTTTAAGGATACCATGGTGGTGAAAAAAATCTGGGAAGATGTGGCATCAACTAGAGTTTATCTAGTATCCAATTGTGAGAGTTTAAATCCGATCACCGGGAAATATTACATTTTTGATGTGATGGACGATTTTTCCGATTGCGTAGATGGTATGCCTTATGTTGTGAAAACAATCGGCACAGGGATGGATACAGTAGTGTCCTATGTAGATACATTATTAACCATCCCACTTCCAGACCCGGTCAGTTATTATCCAGCAACAAATTCTGGTGTCCGTGCTGGACAGGTGAAGGAACCTGGCTTTGCAGAATACAGTAGTCCCGTAAGTACCCATACGATCCGGCTCATGACTAATCCGGGGCAGCCGTATATGGCCCCCCGGTTTCATCTAAATGGTTCAGATGGGAAAAAAGTATTTATTTCATCATCTGATTATATCGATATCAATTCAAATATAACTTTTAAACTGAGCAGTACTGGTATGACCAGTGCAGCACCAGACGAAATTGTAATCAATTATCCCAATGGCCATCAGACCTTACATAAGGATAACGAAGTCGCTATTCAATGGCAAACGTTTGGAACAATAGACAAAGTTGATCTGGCTTATTATGCCGGAACCGATCCAGATGTTGATAAGGATACAGGTTGGACTGAAATTGCCAAAGACATTACAAATGAGAAGGGTCATAATGCCTATAATTGGAAGCCGAGCAGTACGACAGGCATTAATAACATGGCGGTTGCCCTACGGGATAGTGTACGCATCCGAGTAGTATCAACAGATGGAAAGACGCGGGATATGAGCGGATGGTATTTTACCATCAGCCATAGCAGTGGGAAAATACAAAGTGTCTCTGAAATTGTGAAAATGAGGCGAAACTCTTACAAGAAATGAAACGACTCGGACTCATTCTATTCAGCCTGTTATTAGTAAGCCAAATTAATGGTCAAAAGCGTGATCCCCGCGCGGTTGCATTGGCCGGGGCGACGACAACCATTGCCGAGGGTATTTATGCGGTTGGATATAACCCGGCTTTGATTGCCTTTCAAATTGAGAAGCCATTCATGATGCAGTTTGGAGGTATTGATTTTGGGATGGCGAATAATTATCTGTCCATGGCAGCCATGGGGGCCTTGAGCGGGGATACACTGGACAATGATGAAAAAACACTGATCATCAATCGTTTGGAAAGAAATGGTGGTTTGGCTTTTAATGTCAATGGTTTATTTGCTATTCCAGGGATCAATTATGCCTCTGGCAATATGGCTATTACTGCCAATTTTCTTTATATGGGTTCCTATAGCCTTCCGGCAGGACTGGCAAGGCTGATGCTGGAAGGGAACGCCAATAATCCTGAAATTGATATGACAATTGGCTACGAAATTATGGGTATAAATGAAATGTCATTTTCCTTTGCGGTTCCTTATGAATCGTTTGCTCTGGGGTTTTCTTTAAAATATCTTCAGGGATTATTCTATTTTGGTATTGACCCGGATTCCAGCAGCGCAAACTTTATTACTACGCCGACAGCCGTTTATGGTTCGGGTTCTTATTATCTGCGGCAGGGATTTGGTGGAACAGGCTATGCGCTAGATATTGGCGTTGCCACCAAAGAATATAATGGGCTCCGGTTTGGGATATCACTGATTAACGCTTTGGGTACAATCGGGTGGAATAAACCTTCCTTTCTTAAGGATATCCTGGCGGGGAAAGACAATGAATTCGGCAATGATGACGATCTGTACCATATGACGTGGGATGGGCAGGCTTTAAATGATACTATGGCGATATTGTATACCTATACGATTGATTCACTCCGAGCAGATAATCTCTCCGGAGAGTCTCTTTTTTCCAGCAGCTCTGAAATTAAACGCAACGTGGATGAAAATAATAAACTAAAAGAATTTAATATCCGGTATCCATCTATCTTTCGTTTTGGTGTGTCTTATAAGAAAGATGACCTTGTGATCACCTCTGATTTGACCACGGGCTTTGAAAATCGGTTATTTGCCTATTCCCGCTGGCGGTGGGCCATTGGCGCTGAGATATTACGATTCCCAAAATTTCCATTTCGAATTGGGTTTGCCTGGGAAGGGATGGACCGAACAGAATTGGGCATGGGACTTGGGTTTCACAATGGACCAACCTTGATTGATTTTGGATTTTCTTTCCGAAACGGAATGTGGGTCCATTCCATGAAAGGTCTGAATGTCTCCCTTGGATTTACGGTTACCGCATTTAAGGGCAGAAACAAAAAGAAAGACGATGGGGAAACTACTGGTCCTGCACCAGTACCTGAAGGCACAACACCCCCTGATACAGAAAAATCACTTCCGGGCGAAGATCAGAAGTAACACGCCGCCAATAGAGAAAACTACATTACCCATCCAGGCTGACATAAGGGGCGGCAAGATAGCTTTATACCCCATAGACATACCGAATTTGATGAAGGCATAGTATATAAAGATCACAAATATTCCCATACCGGCGCCAAAGGATAGGCCGCCTTTGGGCTTGATAACCACCAGAGGCAGGCCGAATAAGACAATAATGAGGTTGGTAAAGGCAAATGAGACTTTAAATAATCGGTCCACTTCCCACTTGGTTGTATCCACGCCGTTTTCTTTTAATTGATTGATGCGAACGGTGAGGTCTGCAAAACTCATTTCATCCGGTGTTTTGGACTGTTGTGTAATGTCCTCGGGCGTAAAATTTAAAGGGAGCAAGGTATCGCCTCGGGACATGGTGATATTTTCAACTTCCCCTGTGGGTGTGAATTGCCGGATCGAAAAATCGGTTACGAGCCAGGTCTGTAATGAGTCTTTCCATGCGATGCCTCGGGCATCCATTCTTTGAGATACAATGCCTTCTTCTTCAAGGGCGATGGCTGTAATGGCTCGCCCAATGGTTGTATCTGACCTATAGCGCCCGATAAAAATATGTGTTTTTTCATTTTTCTGCAGGAAAACATTGCGCAGGTCCATCTGGTGTTTGACCCGTGAGCGGCGTTTCATGTATTCCCGCTCGATATTATAGCGAACTGAATTTCCTTTGCTGACCCATGTATTGTCCAGTTCAAATGATATAAAACTGACGATCAGGCCGATAACTGTAATGGGAACCGCAATCCGGTACAGGCTAATCCCGGTTGCTTTCATGGCTGTCAGCTCATTTCTTTTTGCCAGCAGGCCGATACTGAAGACCGTGGAGATCAGCATGGACATGGGCAGGCCGATATTCAAAAACCATGGAATGGCATAAATATAATATTTGAGAGTGATCTTGGCCGGTATTGCATTATCTATGAACCGATCCAGGTTTTCGATCAGATCGACGACCAGAATCACACAGACAAACCCGGTCAGCGTCATCAGCAATGTTACTAAAAATTGCCGTGTAAGGTATAAATCCAGCTTTTTCATTTATTTAGCGGTAGCAATTAAGGATGGAATTTCGGTATAATTCGCAACTTTTTTTAATAAATGAAATGAAATTGTTAGAAACTCTTGATTCTGCCATATCTGCTTTTGCAGGCTTTATGTGGGGGCCGCCACTCCTGATTATACTGCTGGGAGGCGGCATTTACTTCTCCATTTATAGCCGTTTTGTTCCTTTCAAATATTTTCGCCATGGTGTGAACATATTACTTGGACGCTATAATGACCCAAATGATCCCGGAGATATTACCCATTTTCAGGCATTGTCCAGTGCACTGGCCAGTACGGTAGGTCTTGGGAATATCAGTGGAGTGGCAATTGCCATCCAGATGGGCGGTCCCGGAGTGCAAGGCGGCCCCATGTATTATATCGAAAATGGACTGGGAAAAAAATTCAAACCCTTATCCATTATTTTCAGCGTTGCCGGTTTATTTGGCTGTACGGTCATATTCCAATCCAATCAACTGGCCGATATTATTCGCAATCAGGTCTTTTTACCTAATGGCTGGTTTGTGGATAACGCTCTTACAGGTAATTTTATACAGGGCGTTATCATGGCGCTGCTGACTTCGCTGGTCATTTTTGGCGGTATCAAAAGAATTGGTCAGGTGGCCTCCTTTATGGTGCCCATCATGGTTGTTTTATATATTTTTGCGGGGCTGTTAGTAGTCTTTAACCATCTATCTGAAATTCCATCCCTTTTTGGTCTGATCATTCATGACGCATTTACCGGAGATGCAGTGATGGGCGGTGCTGTTGGCTCGGTTATCATTGCGGGCGTGCGCCGGGCATTATTTTCGAATGAAGCAGGGCTGGGAACGTCTGATATGGCCCATGGCGCAGCAATGACCAAGGAACCGGTACGGGAAGGGCTGGTAGCCATGATCGAACCATTTATCGATACAATCATTGTCTGTACCATCACAGCTTTGGTGATTTTATCCTCGGGCGTATGGCAGCAGGAGGGACTTAATGGGGTGACCCTGACAACCACCGCTTTCATCGCTGAACTGGGTGGATTCGGGAAATTCCTGCTTTTGGCCGCCGTACTTACGTTCAGCCTTTCCACTATGATGAGTTATTCTTATTACGGCAGTAAATGCAGCGGTTATCTATTCGGAACCAAAAGTATCTTTTTTTACCGCTGTTTTTATGTGGTAACGATTGTGGTGGGGGCCATGATCACGATCGAAGTGGTGATCAATTTTATTGATGGCATGTATGCAATTATGGCCATTCCAACCGTGGTTGGATCAATTCTTTTATCGCCAAAGGTGATGGCCGAGGCGAAACGCTACTTTTCTACTTTATAAAAGGGTTATTTAAGCAGGATCATTTTCTGAGTGCGGACAAAAGACCCGGCCCGCAGCTGATAAAAGTAAATCCCCGCAGAGACCGATTGACCATGGGCATCCTTTGCATGCCAGGTGACGCGATGGTATCCGGCAGTCATAGGCGCATTGACTAGCTGGATCACTTCCCGTCCCAACAGGTCATAAACAAAGAGTTCAACCAGATGATCGGCCGGCAGGTCATAAAGGATCTCCGTGACCGGGTTGAAGGGGTTGGGGTAATTTTGGCGCAGGGCAAACTCGGTGGGAATGGGCATTGCTTTCAGATAAGATGCGCCAGCACCGAGCACTTGCCGTTTTTCCCCCTTGAACACAAAATTCAAGTTCAGAGCCACTTCATCAT
>LUMJ01002846.1_pt1 | contig 10633 bp, 10 predicted proteins | sample 729631 | NCBI WGS metagenome assembly LUMJ01 (sample SAMN03860266, study PRJNA289734) | marine metagenome | biome: seawater column; feature: ocean; material: water; isolation source: Red Sea water column Station 22 - depth 500m | place: Saudi Arabia: Red Sea | collected 2011-10-15 | depth 500 m | reverse complement strand
AATTTGGACAGCAATGGAGTATCGATACATGCCACCCATCCAAAAAATGGTTAAAGAAATACATGATAACACTATAGGTAGATTACATATGCTATCTATTCGAGAACATCGCTTTCCTTTTTTACAAAAAGTTGATGATTGGAATCGTTTTTCATCTAACACTGGGGGAACTTTAGTTGAAAAATGCTGTCACTTTTTTGATTTAATGTGATATCTACTGTTTTTAGATCATCTGTCATTTTCGCAGTAATATTGCGTGTACTTGGATTTTCCTGTATTCGGTCTGAAGTATAATGCCATCTCGTCTCAAATGATGGTGATCCGTCCTTATAATGAATGGCGATCATATTATTTTTTGCCTCTGTCCATGACCTGCTTTGGCTAAATGCAAGACTGGTCAATACATGAACGGTACAGTCTGAAACATCCAATCGAATGATGGGATCTGGATCCGGTTGCACTTCTTCACCCAGTTTGAATATCTCGTATGGCTTCCCCACCTGCCAAAATGCAAATGCTTTTAACCTGTCATGGAAATCAGGATAATGTTTATGAAATTGGGGTAACACTTCTGAAACTTGTTTTTCCGTTAATGTCCATGGTTTTGGTAAAGTCTCAACCCAACCAATGGATTTTGTACAACCAATAAAAAGTAAAAAGAATAAAATTTTTATATTTATACTTTTTATTCCCATCTCTCTCGCCATTTTAGTTCTGGATTTTGCTCGATCAAGCCAACTGCCTCATACGCTTCTGAAATGATACGCTGTCCCCAATCATAATAATTCGGTGCTTTCATTCCACGGTTAGGATGAACTGCATTGGTCAATAATATAACGATCATATTATTATCTGGATCTATCCAGATCGATGTTCCTGTAAACCCCGTATGACCAAAGGTATTATCACTGTGATACACTCCAAAAGGATTAAATCCGCCCGGTTGGTCCCAGCCCAACAATTCCCCATTTTTCTGTAATGTAAGAGTAAATAATTCTACTGTTTCTTCTTTGAAAATACGTTTCCAGCCATAGATTCCGCCATTTATCAACGTTTGTCCAAATAACGCCAGATCACGTGCTGTGGCAAACAATCCTGCATGACCTGCATTTCCACCAAAGTATCGGGCTTTTTCATCATGGACCACTCCATGGATCAATTCACCATTGGGAGCGACTTCAGTGGGGGCGATCCTTCGTAATGGATTGATGGGATTGAATACTGTTGTTTCCATTCCCAAAGGTCCATACACAAATTCTTCAAGGTATTCTTTCATGTATTGCCCGCTCACCTTTTCGATGATCTGTCCAAGGATCATAAAACCAACATCAGAATATTTTCGCTCACTTCCCGGATCAGATATAAGTTCTGTTTTTATCACACCATCCCAATCGCTTTTTTCCAGATCATATCTTTTGTCAGCAGGAAGCCCCGAATAGTGAGTCAGTAGGTGATTGATCGTCACCTGTTTTTTCTGTTCAGAGTTTCCAAATGCTGGGAGATATTGCACCACTTTGTCATTGATGTTCAATTTTTTCTGATCCACCAATTTCATAATAGCTGCTGTTGTGCCGATCACTTTTGTCAGTGAAGCCAGATCATAAATATCTGATGGTTTGACAGGCCGTTTCCTTGCATAGGTATGAAATCCAACTCCTTCATGAAAAAAGATCTTTCCATCCTTTGCAGCTAAAAGGACTCCACCAGGAAATGCTGAATCTTTTACGGCTTCTATTAAGATCATTTTAAGTTCACTTATATCAGCATCACTTTCATAAGCCATGGACCATTGGAGCATTTTTCCAGACCTATACGGAGATGGCTTTACCCAAAGTGGTTTTTTCTCAATACTAATTCCATCACCTATGGATGCAATATCAGGGATAGTGATTGGCAGCAATCCAGTAATTGGTTTCTGGCCTAACAGTGCTTCAGCTGTTGCTGTTTGCATAACTGAATTTCCTTTATAGGCACAAATATAAACAGGTGCTTCAGGAAAATCTATGCATTAACGATCACTGTGCTTGTTGGTGATATTTGATCTAAAACAGAGAGAAGATAATTACCGCTGTCAGATTCATCGATCTGATAGAATTTCATGGGATGCTTTGATTTTTTCAGTTGAGCGGACATGGTAGACATACTATGATCATTTGGATGATCGTAAAGATCAATAATGATCAGATCTCCATCCACTTTTTTCAATGGAAGGATCTGTCCTTTATTCTTGACCAGTGTAATGGACTTTGAAGCAATGTTTGCAGCCATCTTTTTATGTGCAGATATTCCTAGACTTTTTTGAGCTTGATCCAATGTGACAGTCCGATTCAAATGAAGCCCTGATCGCTCCTTCATTCGTAACATTTTCAAGGCAGATTCATTGATCCTCTCTACAGAGATCACTCCTTCATTAACAGCCTTTTCTACCACATCAATGGCATCCGTTACTCGATGAGCTTGAATGATAAAATCACACCCTGCATTTATGGCGTGGATCAATCCATAATCCTTGGAATAATTTCTGGCAACACCTCCCATACCCATGGCATCGGTCACAATAACGCCATCAAAATCCAACTCTTCTTTCAAAATGTTTGTTGTCCAATAATGAGATAAGGTTGCCGGCAGATCCAGGTCGGGAGCATGAACATGGGCCACCATGATGGCATCCACTCCGGCATCAATAGCTGTTTTAAACGGTTGGATCTCCACATCCCATAGACGTGTTGAGTCAGATGGGATCCGGGCCAATGATGTATGAGAATCCGTTTCCGTATCTCCATGGCCGGGAAAATGTTTCGCTGTGGACATAAGCCCATTTTCCTGGAGACCTTGAATATATTCCACAGCATATTTCCCTACCATCTCCGGATCCTCTCCAAAGGAACGGACATTGATTATGGGGTTGGCTGGATTGTTATTCACATCTGTGACTGGAGAAAAATTCCAGTGGATCCCAACTGCTCGTGCTTCGATGGCTTTGATCCTGGCTGCTTCATAAGCTAATTTTGGATTCCCTGTAGCTGCAATGGCCATGAATGGAGGAAGATCCGTCCCTGACGTAAATCGTTGATTCAGTCCATGTTCTATGTCCGCATCCACAATGATGGGTACCTTGGACAAATTCTGCAATTCATTCAACATGGTTAATGACATACCTACTTCACCGGACCAAAGGTGGATCCCTCCTACTCCATCCGTTTCAATATATTTTTTAATCTCTTTCCATCGGAGGTCTTCATCATTCATGAATTTCATGTGCATGCCATAGAGCATCATTTGCCCTATCTTTTCACGAAGCGTCAACTTTTGTAGGGTCCTTTCTGCCCAGGATTGCTGAAACACAAATTGACCGGGACCGGCGCAACTCATAAAAAATGAAATAGCAATCAATAAAATGATTTTTTGTTTAAACATGGGTCGGGAAAATTAACAGAACTTGGACTCTTAAATCTTTAACTTTATCGCTTAAATGTCACAGACTATCAAACAACAGATCGGTCAAATGATCATTGCTGGCTTCAAAGGATTACAGATAAATCCCAAAGATCCAGTGGTCCGAGATATTCAACAATTTAATATTGGCGGTGTGATCCTCTACGATGAAGAAGTGTCAGATCCCAACGAACGATGGAGGAATATACGATCTACCGAGCAAACAAAATCTTTAATTCAAAATTTGAAAAAAGTGGATGAATCATTACTAATTTGTATTGATCAAGAAGGGGGAAATGTTCAAAGACTAAAAGAAGAATATGGTTTCCTTGCCTGCCCATCATGGAATGAGATCGGATCACATAATGACGAAAAAGTAACACGTAAATTTGCTGCTTCAATCTCAAATACATTGAACGAACTTGGGATCAATGTAAACCTGGCACCTGTGGTGGACTTAGAGGTCAATGGAGATGCATATCAAAGCAAGGAAAGCCGATGTTTCAGTTCAGACCCTTCAATTATCGCTGACCATTCTCAAATATTTGTCGAAGCACATCAAAATAAGAATGTCATTTGCACATTAAAACACTTTCCCGGATTAGGCAGTGCACAAGATGATACACATGAAGGATTTACTGATATCTCGAATACGTGGTCTGAAAGAGAAATTGAACCATTCAAACAATTGATCGATCAAGGTAAAGTAGATCTGATCATGGTGGGACATAGTTTCCACAGAGAAATTGACCCTGGCTGGCCGGCATCCATGTCAGAAAAAACTGTGAATGGATTGTTAAGAACAGAATTGAATTATGATGGTGTCGTCATTTGTGATGACCCAATGATGGGTGCAATTTCTAATCAGTATGACTTTGAAACAGCCATGGGACAGATCATTAATGCTAGTGTGGATCTTTTGTGTTTCGGGAATAATTTGGTGTATGACAGGGACATCGTTCCACGAACTATTGAAACTATCTTCGGCCTCATTGATAGAGGACATATCGAAGAATCCCGGATCCATGAATCTGTGGAACGAATTCAAATATTGAAGCAGAAGTTTTAACGTGAAACATACATACATTGGAATTGATGGAGGTGCCACAAAAGTGGCCGGTGCTGTTGTATTAAAAAATGAAAATGGTACTTTTGAGATTGAAAATGAAATTGTTGAAATAAATTATCACGACTGCCCTTCTTATTCAAATGAATTTTCTCCTGTAAATATTGACATCCAACTCGATGAATCAAATAGTGGTTCATTTAATTTTTCAATTGAAGAAGAACGTCAGGGCATCGCTTAATTTCAGTGTTAAAAGATCGGCCTTCAAAACATATTTACATTGGGCTTGGAATGCCAGGCACAAAAACGGATGATAAACGAGGTATTAAAGTCATGAACAACGGTCCACGAATCCCACGGTTATTGGATGTTTTGGAGAGACGATTGGAAATGGCAGATCATGAGGGAATATCGGTCAATACATTGAGCGAAGACAATGACCTTTGCGGAATGGGTGAACTGTATAGTGAAAATGGAGAATTCAGAGGTACACAAAATGCGCTTTATATAGGAGGTGGAACCGGTATTGCTGATGTCATGTTGATCAACGGAGAACACGTCCCTTTTTTGAGTATTAAAGACTGGATGCCCAGAACCTGGCAGATGTTGGATTATAATGGATTATCTTATGAACTACTGACTAGCCATTTGGGCATCATGAATCAATATTCGTCCATTTCAGGAAAGCCAATCCATGAATTAAAACAAGAAAAGATATTTCCGCAAATGATCCTGGATAAAAATAGAGAAATTCGTGACCGATTTATTACGGGTCTATCTGAATTGATCATTAAACGGATCCACTTGTTCTATGAGAATAAAGGATTGGTTTTTGATAAGATCATTTGCGCCCTTCGCTTGGGCTCTTTGTTGGATGAAAATGCAGATCTATTTCAATCAGTAAATGAATTGATCACCCAAAAAGTTGAGGACTCTGAAATCCTTAATAACAACTCAAAAGAAAGGTATCAGGAAAATAAATTCTTAAGGATCTCACACTTAAAACACGCTCCAATAATCGGCGGAGGAGTACAGGCTTATTTTGATTCCAACACCTGAACCAACATTAAAGATCGGCATCATCCTTCCGGAAGACGAACGGAAGGAGATAAAACTTTCATTTGAAGACCCATCCATTATTGAGATAGAATCTGATAGCAATCTGGAGCCATCCTGTAAAACTCCTGAATCTATGATAGTAACATTGGATGATGGAGGCCTTGTTTTTAGAAAAACTGTGAATGATGATCCATCCGGAATAAAAGTACATAATGTTCCTGCAGGTCGAGGGTTTCATTGGGAGAAAACACTGGACATCACATTTCCGGGAAACATAATCATTAAAAATATCGATGATCGATTGTTACTCGTAAATGAAGTGGGATTGGAACATTATTTGTCATGTGTGGCAGTATCTGAAATGAGTTCGGAATGCCCAACACCATTTTTAAAAGCACAAACCATTGCAGCCCGATCCTGGATATTGGCAGCTGCCGAAAAAAAACATTCCGAATTGAACATTGATGCCTGCAATGATGATTGCTGTCAGAGATATCAAGGCATGAACCAAATGACGGAAGTCTCACAAAATATCTGTTATGAAACGTCTGGTGAAGTTTTGGTTCATGATGAAAAAATATGCGATGCCCGTTATTCTAAATCATGTGGTGGAATTACAGAAAATGCGGAGAACGTTTGGATTATGGACACCCTCCCCTATCTCCAAAGCGTATTTGATGGTAGTTCAAAGCAACCGGCGATTGATTGGGGTTCCTGGTTCACAGAAGATCAGAATGCTTTTTGCGGTTCATCATATATTGATGGTTCTACACTCTCTAAATACTTGGGAAATGTGGACCAAGATGCAAACTATAATCGCTGGGAGATCCGGTTTTCACAAAATGAATTCTGTGAGTTCTTCTCTGAAAAAGTGGGAGAATTGGTAACGAAGATTCATAAGATCGATGCTGTAAAAAGAGGACAATCAGGGAGAATCATTGAACTATTTGTGGATTATCAAACGAATGATAAAAATTCAACAGTTCTTTTATTAACAAATGAATATGACATCCGAAAAACGCTACATCCTTCTTTTTTATACAGCTCATGTTTTTCCATCACCATAAATGAAGAATGGATACAGTTCAACGGAGCCGGCTGGGGACATGGTGTAGGCCTGTGCCAGATCGGAGCATTAGGAATGGCCTTGGATGGATATTCCTCATCTGACATCCTTTCCCATTATTATATTGGCGCTGAAATAAAAAAGCTTTATTAGTATGTCTCTCACCTTCCTGGATTGGTTCATTATCATTGGCTACATCGTTTTTTCCATCGGTGTGGGCGTGTATTTTTCCAAACGGGCTGGATCAAGCACCGAAGAATATTTCCTTTCCGGCCGCTCACTTCCCTGGTGGGTTGTGGGGACATCCATGGTGGCAACCACATTCGCAGCCGATACTCCTTTGGCCATTACGGAATTTGTCCGTGGTCCTGGAATTTGGCAAAACTGGTTCTGGTGGAATCTGTTACTCTCCGGCCTATTAGGGGCTTTGCTTTTTTCCAGATTGTGGCGGCGTGCAGAGGTTATGACGGATAATGAATTATTGGAGATTCGATATAGCGGAAAACCGGCTGCCATTCTTCGGGCATTTAAAGCAGGATATTTTGCCATACTTTATAATTTCATTGTTATGGGCTGGGTTATCAACGCCATGGCATCGGTGACGGCTGTCATGCTGAATATCGACCGCTGGACTGCTGTGTGGATCTGTGTGTCCATTGCTTTGCTCTATGCCATCCTATCCGGATTTTGGGGTGTTGTGGTGACAGACCTGGTTCAATTCTTCATCGCCATGGCCGGCTCCATCATCCTGGCCATCATTGCCATTGACGGTGTAGGTGGTATGAATGTCTTGTTGGAAAAATTGCAGGGATTGACATCATCGGGTGTGGTTCATGAAAATACATTAAAATTCATTCCCCCTGTTCCGGAAGCAAGCGCGAACACCATTGGATTTTGGGAGTCACCGTTCTCAAAATTCCTGGTATTTCTCACCATCATGTGGTGGTCCCATCATGGTACTGATGGCGGAGGATATATCATCCAACGTATGTCATCGGCCAAAAATGAAAAACATGCCCTTGCAGCCACATTGTGGTTCAACCTGGCTCACTACGCCCTTCGGGTCTGGCCGTGGATCGCTGTGGCGTTGGTTTCCATTGTGGTCTTTCCCACTATTCCGGGGTCCCACGCAGAATTAGGAGCAAAGGCCGGCTATCCCTTGATCATGAATGAATTTTTAGGTGCAGGATTTAAAGGATTATTGATCGTTTCATTTTTGGCCGCGTTTATGTCCACCATTGATACACATTTGAATTGGGGAGCCTCATATTTGCTGAATGATATTTATAAACGGTTCATCAAGAAAGATGGTGATCAGTCCCATTATGTATTGGTGAGTCGGATCATGACAGTCGTTATTAACGCCATGGGCGCCGGCATCGGAGCTGTGTTGATCCTGCGGTGGTTCTGGTGGCGGATCAACGCCTGGACAGAGATCTCTGCACTGCTAACATCAATTATTATTACCATCATCTTGGAGATCATTGCCTGGCAGCAAACCATCACTGCTGGACTACCATATGCTTTGTTTGATCGAGCACCTATTTTGTTTGGTGTTTCTCTCCAGGTCCACCATAAGCTGCTCATCATTGTTCCCACAGCCATTATAGTTTGGATGATCGTGACTTTTATGACAAAACCTGAATCCTCTGCAACGCTCAATACGTTTTATGACCGGGTTCAGCCGGGAGGTTGGTGGAAATCCATCAAACAAAATGCAACTCTGGAACCTGTGACTCGAGGATTTTTTATGAATTGGATCGCTGGGGTATGTTTAATCTATGGGTTAAATTTTGCTATCGGACACTGGATGTTTGGCAATACTGGAAATGCGTTACTGTTATTTGTTGTTTCGGGAATTGGGTTTTGGTGGCTATGGAATCACCTCATAGAAAAGATCGGTGAATGAATAATCCAGATCGATACTATGCCTTGGATGTGTTTCGCGGCATGACCATTGCCCTTATGATCTTGGTGAACACTCCCGGAAGCTGGGGGCACGTTTACTCCCAACTACGCCACGCTCAATGGCACGGCATGACATTAACGGACCTAGTCTTTCCCTTCTTTCTCTTCATTGTGGGTACGGCCATGATGTTCTCATTCAGCAAATATGATTTTTGCCGAACCAAAGAGGTATACCAAAAAATATTGAGACGAACAGTGATCATTTTTATCATTGGTTTACTGGCACATCTTTTTGGGACACTTGCCTTGGGGAAAGGCATTGAAAATTTTCGCATTATGGGAGTGCTTCAACGGATCGCCCTGTGCTATGGCATTGCAGGAATCCTTGCCATTCGGTTCAAGATCCAGCATTTATGGATTATTTTAATAATTACGCTCCTTGGATATTGGCAGTTACTTTCATTGACAGGTGGATATGAATTGACATCAAATCTGGTGTTAACTATAGACAAGTCCATATTGGGTGAATCCCACCTTTGGAAAGGCAATGGTGTTCCCTTCGATCCGGAAGGATTATTGAGCACCATTCCGGCCATTATGACAGTGATCCTGGGGTTCTTCGCTGGTGTCATGATCCATACGACCTCTGATCAAAAAGATAATGTAAAGAAAATGTTCATAATGGGTGGAATTCTCATCGTGCTGGGCTGGCTTTGGAGTTTTACTTTTCCAATCAATAAACAATTATGGACCAGTTCTTATGTATTCATGACAGGCGGTATCGCATTTTGTGTTTTGGGAGCACTGGTCTGGATCATAGACATCAATGAAAAAAGGTCTGCATTTCGTTTTTTTGAGATCTTTGGTACTAATTCACTATTTGTATTTGCTGCTTCAGGAGTCTGGACCAATACAATGCTGGCCATCCAGGTTGGGGATGTGTCACTGTACAAATATCTCTATACTCAATTTTGCGTTCCTGTAGCGGGAGACTTGAATGGCTCCCTACTTTTTGCACTACTTCATGTCTTTGCATGGTGGACTATCCTCTATATCATGTATCGTCAAAAAGTCTTTATTAAGATATGATGCGTATAATATCCATTTTCCTGTTGATCTCACTCTGCTTCGGTCAGGATGAACCATATGTAATTGTTTTGGGAGTGGCACAGGATGGCGGTATACCTCACGCCGGATGTGAAAAAACCTGCTGCAATGATCTATGGGATAGAGAATTACATTTAAATGTGGCTTCATATTGGCCATTATACGGGGCTCATGCATTTAGGACGGGAGGTCATGGGTGCAAATTCAATGCCTGTGTACGCCATGCCTAGAATGAAGGAGTTTCTGACAAGCAACGGACCATGGGATCAATTGGTCAGGTTAAACAATATCCAGATCAATCCAATCCAATCTGATGAATCAATTCAATTAAGCGATAAGTTGACCATCACACCTTTTCTCGTACCTCATAGAGATGAATATACTGAAACGGTCGGCTATCGGATCGATGGCCCGAATAAGTCACTGGTCTATATTCCTGACATTGACAAATGGAGTAAATGGGAGACCGATATTGTGGAACTGGTCGGTGAAGTCGACTATGCTCTGTTGGATGGTACATTTTATGACAATAATGAAATACCAGATCGTAATATGAGCGAGATCCCACATCCGTTCATCATTGAAACCATGGACCATTTTATTAATTCAGAACTATTAGAGAAAAAGAAGATCCACTTCATTCATATGAACCATTCCAACCCTGCATTGAATAAACAGGACATTAAAGATCATATTATTAAACAGGGTTTTAACATTTCAACAAAAGGAGAGAAATTCCCGCTATGACAAAAACCATTTTCATTTCCGGTGCCAGCAGCGGCATTGGGGAACATTTGGCTTATTCTTACGCAAGACGCGGTGCAACATTGGGGTTAGCAGCCCGAAGAAGAGAAGTGCTGGAAAAGGTAGCCAAGGAATGTGAAACATTGGGTGGCAAAGCTATCATCTATACTCTGGATACCCGGGACAAGGATGCTTGCTCCCAAGCAGCAACAGATTTTTTATACCAAACAGGTTGTATTGATATGGTG
>LUMJ01000484.1_pt1 | contig 10640 bp, 12 predicted proteins | sample 729631 | NCBI WGS metagenome assembly LUMJ01 (sample SAMN03860266, study PRJNA289734) | marine metagenome | biome: seawater column; feature: ocean; material: water; isolation source: Red Sea water column Station 22 - depth 500m | place: Saudi Arabia: Red Sea | collected 2011-10-15 | depth 500 m | reverse complement strand
CGTTCATACTATATTGATATGATTTCCATTTAGAAGGGTATCTATAGCTACAAATAACCAAACATACACAAAAAATAGGAAATCCCATGAGCATTACATATGATGATATAGTAAACGCACAAAAAGCACAAGATGATGTAATTAGAAAAACATCTCTTACCTTTTCAGATACGTTTACCAAGCTTACTGGTTCAAAAGTTTACTTGAAAAATGAGTTTGAGCAAAAAACTGGATCGTTTAAACTACGTGGTGCATATTATAAAATCAAAACATTATCTGAAGCAGAGAAAAAAAACGGTGTGGTTGCTGCTTCTGCAGGTAATCATGCACAAGGAGTTGCGTTTGCATCGGCGTTAGAAAAGATCAATTGTACTATAATCATGCCAAAAAATGCATCACCTGCAAAAGTTGCAGCTACAAGAGGATACGGTGCCACAGTGATCTTAGAAGGAAAAAATTATGATGAGTCATGGACAAAGGCGCAGGAAATTGCTAAAACAACTGGTACTACAATTATACATGCATTTGACGATTCACAAATTATAGCTGCACAGGGAGTAATAGGCTTGGAAATAGTTGAGCAGCTTCCGGACGTTGATGAGATTTATGTTCCAATAGGTGGTGGTGGATTAGCATCAGGTGTTTTAACCGCAGTCAAATCTAAAAATCCAAATGTGAGAATTATAGGTGTGCAGTCAAAATCATTTCCCTCAATGAAAAACTCGCTAGTTTCTGGTAATATAGAAACTGTTGATGGAGGATTCACTGTTGCTGACGGAATATCAGTAAAAACTCCAGGAAAACAAACATTTGAAATTATCAAAGAAATGATTGATGAAATTGTGCTTGTTGATGATGATGAAATACTCAAAGCTATATTTCTTTTGATGGAGAGATCAAAATCTGTGGTTGAGCCAGCAGGTGCTGCTGGACTTGCGTACTTAATAAGTAAAAAACCGTCACCAGGAAAAAAAGTTGTACCAATCTTATGTGGTGGAAATATAGACATGTACTTACTTGGTCAGATAGTTGCAAAAGGTCTAGCAACCATGGGCAGAATGATGAAGATTTTCATTTTACTAAAAGATAAGCCTGGAGCGCTAAAAGAAGTTGTTGACGAACTTGCTGCGCTTAGTGCAAATATTGTAGAAGTTATTCATGATAGGCTAAGCTCAAATGTGCATGCTGGAACAACTGGTGTGACACTAAGCTTAGAAACGGAAGATCAAAAACACACGGATAAACTAATACAACATTTGAAAGAAAAAGACATAGAATTCAAGGTACTTACTTGAACTTTTTCTTGACAAACTTTTTCAGACCCATTTTCTTTAGATCCTGAGATTCCTTGAGCACTGATTTGTGCTGCTTTTGCTTGTGAGATTTGAGCATCTTTCTTATCTTACTGGATTCATTGGCTAAAATTTTTAGTGCATATATACCAGCATTACCTGCCTTGTTCACACCAACAGTAACCACAGGAGAGCCTGATGGCATTTCCGAGATTGATAACAAGGAATCAAGACCACCAAACGCGGAGAACTTGTGCTCAGATTTTTTTTGCTGCTTGTCATTGTAGACCAATATTGGGACCCCTATTACCGGCAGGACGGTGTGTGATGCAATCATTCCTGGCAGATGTGCGGCGCCACCAGCGCCGGCTATAATGGCCTTGAAGCCGCTTTTTTCCGCATGTTTTGCATACTCGTCCAATCTTGTTGGAGTTCTATGTGCTGAGATTATTTGGTCTTCATGGGAAACACCAAACTCATCAAGAATTTCAGCTGCCCCGTGCATTATCCTACTGTCAGAACTGGAACCCATTATAATTCCGATAAGCGGTTTTTTCATGATAATCATTGACGTGAAGATGTTTTTAATGTAACGAACAGTGGTTTTTATCTAGTTTATTTATAGAAAAATTATGAAAAAAAGGCTTGGGATCATAGGTGGAGGCCAGCTTGGTATGATGATAACAGAGGCTGCCAGGAATCTGAGTGATGAGATATCAGAAATCACCGTGCTTGACCCAACAGAAAACTGTCCGGCTGCGCAGGCTGGTGCAAAACAAATTGTTGGCGGCTTTAAGGATAAAAATGCGATTGTAAAACTTGCCGAACAGTCAGATATCATCACATATGAGATTGAATCTGGTAATACTGACGTTCTAAGTAAGCTAAATGCGGAGATTGAACCATCGCCATCAACCCTGGGCATAATACAGGACAAGCTTTCACAAAAGAAGTTTCTTTCAGAAAATGGACTTCCTGTTTCACAATTTTATGAGATTACATCTTTGGATGATCTGCGTGAAAAAATTAGGGAGTTGGGGCTTCCAGTTCTACTAAAAGTAAGGCGTGATGCTTATGACGGCAGGGGAAATTTCAAAATAACGTCAGAGAATGAGATTGAAAAGGCATATCAACATTTTGACGGAAAAAGCCTGATGATTGAAAAGTTTGTTAATTTCAAGATGGAAGTCTCTGTGATAGCAATCAGAAACACAAAGGGCAAAATTGCCACATATCCTCTGGTGGAAAACATCCATGAAAATAATATTTTGAAGATGACAATTGCTCCTGCGCGCGTATCCGACGATGTGATAATGAATGCAGGTGAGATAGCAAAAAATACAATGCAAGTGTTAAATGGTGCTGGTGTTTTTGGAATTGAAATGTTTATTGATCAAAATAACAAGATTCTCATCAATGAGATAGCACCTAGGGTACATAATTCTGGCCATCATACGCTACAGTCATGCAAGACATCCCAATTTGAGCAACACCTTCGTGCAATACTTGGATTGGATCTTGGGAGCACTGATTTGGTTCATAAAACTATCATGTATAATATTTTAGGTCCTGATGGATTTGAAGGAAAATACAAGCCGGTTCAGTTAGAAAAGGACGGTATCTATCTGAAGATGTACGGAAAGGATGTCTCAAAACCACAGCGCAAACTTGGCCACTTTAACGTTGTAGATATGAATGACTCCAAAAATACGTCCGAGTTGATAGCAATAGCTGACGAGATAAAAAATATTGTCTCAATTATATCTCGAGATTAGTTTATTAATTCTGTAACTGCCAGTCTCATATGGCAAAAGCAGTGGCGATAATTATCACTGGTATTGCAATTGCGTTGTTAGTAATTTATGGTGCAGACGCAGCTGTTGGGATGGATAATCCTGACAAGCAAGGTTTTCTAGATATGGATCACAAGACAAGAGGGCTTGGTCTTGGCGGTCCAGCAATGGTTTTACCGTTAATTGCATATTTTATTTCACGAAATGATTCATCTAAAGGACTTGGTGGAATGATAATTATCTCAGGCATTCTAATCATAATTGGTGCTATAACAGTGATTGGCATGGCTGATCTTTCTGAAGCAGAAGAAACAGCTAGAAATCCACTCATGGAGACTGCTCCGTTATTAGTGGTTGGTGGAATTCAAATGGGTCTTGGTATACTAAAGATAAAAAAATCCTAGATATGCCAGTTTGTACAAAATGCAAAAACAAAGTTCCTAAAGTGTATAATTGTGAGCATACGGATGATCAGGATTATTGTTCAGATTGCTATACAGAACTACATTACTATATTACTGAACAATAAAAGGAATATTAGATAACATACTTTTAATCTCATTTATTATTTACATTTTTTATGCAGGCTATGATATTGGCTGGTGGACGTGGTGTAAGATTACGCCCAATTACAGATTCAATTCCAAAATCACTAATTCCAATTAATAATAAGCCATTAATTGAATGGTCAATAAAATATCTCAAAAAGTTTGGAATTGATGAAATAATTATTTGTAGTGGTTATAGGTCAAAACAAATTGAAAATTTTCTTAAAAAGAAAAAAAATTTTAATTGTAAAATTATACATTCTATTGAAAAAAGACCGTTAGGTACTGCAGGTGCAATCAAAAATGCAGTTAAAAATATTTCTGGTAAATCATTTATTGTGATAAATGGAGATGTGATAACAAACATTAACTTAAAAAAAATTTTACATAAACCAAATACTATTGCTTCAAACGAACTAAAAACAAAATTTGGTACTATGAAAATAAAAAACGATAAAATTTTAAATTTTTCTGAAAAAAATGATGTGAAAAATATATGGATGAACCCAGGAATATATCATCTTAGTTCTGAAATCATGAATGTGTTGCCCAAGAAGGGAAGTCTAGAAAGCATAGTATTTCCTAAACTTGTGAAAAAGAAATCTCTTTACACTATAAAATTCAAAAATATACTTTGGCATTCAATTGATTCACATAAAGATATTGAAATATGTTCAAAAGAAATGAAATCAAAAAAATATTCTAAATTTTTTAAATATTGATTAGAATGAGATTATCATATAGTTTAGGTTCACTTTTAACAATTAATCAGATTCTGGAGTGTTCAAAAAAATTAAACATTGTAAAACCTGATACAGTATGGATTCCTGAAACATGGGGGATGGAAAATTTTTCAATGCTTAGTTTATCTTGTGTGGAAAACAAATTTTCAAAAATTGGTTCATCTATTATTAACATCTACTCTAGAAGTCCTAGCTTGATTGCCATGGGAGCCGCAACTGTTGATACGATTTCAAACAAACGTTTAGTTTTAGGATTAGGTACAAGCACTAGGCCATTGATTGAGGATTTCCACGGTGATGAATTTGAAAAACCCGTTAAACGAATGAGTGAATATGTGGATATTATACGATTAATCCTTACCGGTAAAACAATAAATTATTCTGGCGAAATTTTTTCGCTGAAAGATTTTTCATTACTCATTAAACCGCCTAGAAACACAATTCCAATTTACCTTGCCGCAGTTAACCAAAAAATGGTGGAACTTGCGTGGAAAATTGCTGACGGTGTAATTTTCTATCTTAGACCAAAAAATGAGATCAAGTCAACACTTGCAAAGATGCAGAATCAAAAGAAAATTGATACAACTCTCCAGATTATTACATGTGTTCATGAGGATCCTGAAAAGGCCATTATTCGTGCAAAAAAGACAATAGCATTTTACGTTTCTGTTGGAAAAATTTATCGGGATTTTTTGGCTCTGAATGGATTTAAAAATGAAACAAAAAACATCTTTGAGGAATACAAAAAAACCGGTTTAGAAAATAATCATGAATTGGTACCTGAACCAATGGTAAATGAATTATGTATTTCTGGGGCACCTAATGAATGTAAAAAACAATTAAAACAATTCCGTGAAACAGGAATAAATTTACCAATTATACAATTTAATCCGATAGATAACGTACAAGATTCGTTTGATTTGATTACTTCAACATTTTCGGGGGAAACAAATTGAATAAGATAGCAGTAGTAGGATATGGCAATACCAAATTCACAAAAAATGAATTATCGATTGAAACATTATTACTAGAATCTACAAAGCAAGTATTTGACACTACAAAAAATTTATCACAAGATCTTATTGATGGTGTTATAGTTTCAACTAATGATAATACTAAATATCTTGGAGCTATTCTGTCTGAACTAGCTGGTATAAAACCAAAAATTTCTCATACCGTTGAACATTTATGCAGTTCTGGAACCAATGCGATAGTTTCTGGGTTTTCATATATTGCATCAGGATTGGTTGACACTGTTTTAATTACAGGTGCAGATAAAATTGATAACCCTGGTCAAATTTTAGAATGGGATAAATCTAGAGGCGAATTCAACCATCCAATTTACTGGGCATCAATGTTCACAAAAGCACACAAAAGACAATTTAATACAACAGATGAGGAATTGGCAATAGTATCTGCCAAGAATCATAAGCAAGCAATTGACAATCCTAACGCATACTCACATAAACCATATACAATTTCTGAGATTATGAATTCAAAGAATATTACTGATGATTTACGAATTTTAGATTGTTCTTATTCATGTTCTGGTGGTTCATCAATTCTTTTAACATCTGAGAAAACTGCAAAAAAATTTACTGATGAGCCAATTTGGATCTCTGGTGTAGGTCAAAAAACCAATTCTGCAAGTTTTACAAAAAATGAGTTAACAACATTATCCAGCAGTGTAATAGCTGCAAATGATGCGTATAAAATGGCTAAAACAACTCCGCAAGAAATTGATACTGCTGAAATTCATGATGCGTTTTCAGTTTGTGAATTAATGGCTGTAGAAGATCTTAGTTTAACGGAAAAAAATACTGGTGCATCATATATTAGAAATTTATTCAACACCGAAGACAGAAAAATAAACCCAAGAGGCGGTTTGATTGGCGCCGGGCATCCCTTAGGTGCTACTGGTATTGCTCAGATTATAGAAATCACACAACAATTACAAAATAAGGCAGGTAAAAGACAAATAACAAACCCAAAAAAGGGTCTAGTCCATAATATGTCAGCAGCAGCTACATCCAGTACAGTTTTGGTCTTAGAATCATGAATCAATTTGATGTTGAATTAAAAAAAGGGAATTTTGTTACAAGTGAATGCCAGTATTGTACAAAGATAGTTTGGCCACCAAGTAATTATTGTAATATTTGTTTTAATTATGTTACCTGGAGAAAAGTTTCATTATATGGAAAAGTAATTGAATGGTCCAAAAAAGGAAACGATATTTTTTGTATTTCAGAATTTGAAAATACAATACGTATTATTGGAAAATTAGACATCAAAAATAAAACTTTAGAGTCTGGCAAGCTAGTTAAATTATCAAAATGTTCAGGCAATGGCAAATGCAAATTTTTTTTCACATTAATGGAATAATATGTAAATTAGTTTTTGTTTGCTGATCGATCTAGGTGATTATTTCTAATATGTAATGCTAATTTTAATGGATTACTTCTAAATTTCGCGCCACAAAATGTACAATAAAAATTATCGTCCCAAGACATAATGAGGTGCTACCTGGCATACATAATTATTTGTTTTTATAATGTTATTGAAAATTTACATTATAGTTGATAATATAATTACCAGCTATTCTATATTAATAAAAAAATAAGATTACTATGTCATTTTTAATTGAAAATAAAACAGATGTGGTTAAAACACTAAAACTAAAAAATTTAAAAAAACTGAAAAAAAACAACCGAAAAATTGCAAAAACTAGAAGACAGCGTGGTTATCAATGGGAAAACACACTTGTTAAAAGATTTAATTCTGTTGAAAATTGGAAAGCATTCAGATTAGGTTCTCCTAGTGTTGCGTTACCTGACGTACTAGTTGTCAGTGATAAATTTTTGACCATATTTGCTACTGAAGCAAAATCTGGCACAGGAACCACATTATACGTACCATATGATCAAATTGAAAGGTGCTTAAATTGGGCAAATAATTTTCGGCTATATAAAACAAGAAAAGTCATTTTGGCATTCAAATTTCTTTCAAAAAAGAGGATTGGAGTTGGTAAATATGAAAAAAGGCAATTACGTGAATTTTACAAAATATGGGATAATAATAAAAAAGCTGTAAACTGTGTATGCACCTATAATGGAAATATGTATACGATAAAAAACGGTATACAGAAAAAATTACATTTACAGAACCTTCATCCACCATTTAAAACAAGATACCAAATGATTACTTAACATAAACATTGGAATCATTTTTTAATTACAAATTTCCCAAATAACCCATGAATTTTAAAAAATATCTAAAAAATATCGAGAAGAAATTTGTTGTACAAACACCAACAAGAAAAATCAAGTCTGATTCCGAAACCACTAAAGAAAAAATTAAACGTGAAAATAAGAAAATTCTAAATTTTGTTGATTCGGATAAAGATCCATATGATTACCTAAAAAGATACATTAAAGAAGCAAAATACAGAGACTGGTTTAATCGTAATTATCCTAATCATACAATATACGATGCTGTTGGGTTATCTGTAGCAGATTATGTTAAAATGAAAAGAAAATTGATTCCTGATACAGAACAAACCATTGATACGGAACAACCTCCAAAATTGAGTAAACCTGAACAGAAACAAAACATAAATCTGAAATCAGATGAAGCGCCAAAAACTAGTTTTAATGATTTCGTTGATGAACGTGAATTAATCAGTCATAACGCCTTTGGAGATAAAGAAATGAAAATCAAAATATTAGAAATTTCAGATGAGGTAGGACAAACACCATGGAAATTTGGTGATCGTGTTAAAATAAATAAAATTTTAATTACAATTAAGCATCTAAAAGATCAAAAGATCGAAGAAAGTGAATTTGACATAGAAGCAATTGAAAGTGAGCTTACAGAAAAAAGACATTATACATCAACAAACAGATGGGTTCCTACTAAAGAAATAAAAAATGGGTACCTAATAAATTCTAGACATACATCAATGATTAGTGATGCTGCAGCCTTAGATTATATAATATTTTAAACTAAATAACTTCCATGATTTTTTATAAGTTGAATATATGTCAAGAAAAGTATAAGAAGCCTAAAAAAAAAATGCTAGTATGCTAACACATGAAATTCAAGTGGATGAAACGAAATACAGTATTATTATTACAGATCAAATTATTAATCAAGTTAATAATTTAAAATCACTTTATAATGCTGCGTATGAAGATCCTGAAAGTTTTGAACAGGTCAGTGCTCAGATTTCAGGTGCTATTCAAGAAATTGCAAGTTCAGTTACACCCACTGCAAATGATAATCATTTAGATGGTTTGATACAAGAAATAATAAAAATTGTTGATAATCAAGCTGTAGCAGCAGAAAAACAATCTAAAGAAAAACCAAAGAAGAAAGTAACTAAAAAGTGAAAAAACAAAGAAATTTTAGCGTTTTAATTATATTCAACATGTAATATTATTAATTATGAATACACACTGTGAATGTGGAATTTGTGGGCATTTTGGTGAAAATGAATGTATTAAAAATGAGTGTAAATGTTGTAGTAACTTTCATCTAAGATCTGGTACTAAATCAAATGAAAAATAAGATAATTTTAGCAAAAAACTATAACTTGTTTAAGATGGTTTGAAATTTTTCAATGAGTTTCCTGTCATTTAATGATTGAATGATAACAAGTCTTATGTTTTTTAACCGATTCGGATCACTGGAATAAGTTTTAGATAACAAATTGATTTCTCTGCTAAAATCATAATTCTCAATGTAATATGATGATAATTTATGAAGTGTAACTAAATTATCAGATTGGTATTTTTTTTCACTTAATTTATTTTTAATAACTTGTAAAAATCCCCTAATTTTTGAAAATTCTTTATTAATAGTTTGAAGATCTTCCGGCTTGTCATTTAATTCAGTTAAAATTTGATACGAATTGAGAATTTGTTGCAAAATCCCTTTTAGATATTCATGAAAACTGTTCAAAACAATTTTTGTTACATATAATCATTCAAAAAGTTTAGGAAAGTTGTATTTATTCACAAATTTTTTCTATCATTCTATATTTAAATTAGTCACATTTTACAAATGTTATAATGCAAAATCAGACTAATCTGAAGTGTGTTATGCCTAAATGTGGAAAAGAATATCCAATTTCTTCTAGCAAAATAAAATGTGAATGTGGAAATTTATTAGATGTTAATTATAAGCACAATTTATCATCTAATCTTAAAGAAATTTTTTATGAACGAAGGAATCCGCAGGGAAGTATATTTAATGAAAGCGGTGTTTGGAGGTTTCGTGAACTTTTAAATTTTTGTGGAATTGATATGAAAGATCCTGAGCAATGTTCAAAAAATTTAGTATCGCTTGACGGAGCAGAAGGTAGACAGTCAAAACCATATCATATGTCAAAAGTTGCAAATTTTATAGGAATTAAAAATGAAAAATTAATGTTACAGCCAGAGGGTTACAATCCAAGTGGTTCTTTTAAAGATAATGGTATGTCTACTGCTGTAACACATGGAAAAATGATTGGTGCGAAAAAAATAATTTGTGCGTCTACTGGTAATACCTCAGCTTCAGCTGGAATGTATGCTGCAAATGAAAATATGGAATGTGATGTTTATATTCCAGAAGGAGAAATTGCACCAGGTAAGCTTAGCCAAGCATATCAATTTGGTACACAATTAATACAAATCAAGGGAAATTTTGATGATGCATTTTTACGCTCGTTAGACGCTGCTGATGAATCAGGAAGTTATACTGTAAATTCTGTCAATCCATTTAGAATTGAGGGTCAAAAAACTATTTTGTATCGCGTATTAGAATTTTTAAATTGGGAAGTACCAGACTGGATCGTTTATCCAGGAGGTGCACTTGGTAATACGTCAAGTTGTGGCAAAGCTATCATGGAACTTTATCAGTGGGGTTGGATTAAAAAAATTCCACGAATTGCTGTCATAAATGCTACTGGTGCAGATACATTAGATGTTTTGTATAATGGAAAATTTGAAGAGTCCAAATTAAGATGGAATAAAGGAAATCCTGATACTGAATTAATTGAACGATATTATTCTAAAATACAAAAAGAAGGAATCAGGCCGAAAACAAAAGCAACTGCAATACAAATAGGCAAACCTGCTAATCTTCTGAAAGGATTAAGAGCATTAGAATTTACAGATGGAGTTGTTTTGACTGTAGAAGATAAAGAAATGCTGGATGGTATGTCTGTTGTTGGATTGAATGGGTTTGATTGTGAGATGGCATCTGGTGCGGTTCCAGCAGGTA
>LUMJ01000826.1_pt1 | contig 10646 bp, 12 predicted proteins | sample 729631 | NCBI WGS metagenome assembly LUMJ01 (sample SAMN03860266, study PRJNA289734) | marine metagenome | biome: seawater column; feature: ocean; material: water; isolation source: Red Sea water column Station 22 - depth 500m | place: Saudi Arabia: Red Sea | collected 2011-10-15 | depth 500 m | reverse complement strand
AATTTAAATAAATCAATATTAAAAGGTGTTGTAGGTGATTCAGTTGTATTCATTACATCACCGGTAGCATTTACACCTTCGGGTACAGAAACAAATGCGGCGGCATTAATTGCGGCAGGATTCTCAACAGTATCCAAAGGTATACAATTATCAACAGCAATTTCTTCAAACAAATTAACTGGTACGTCAACAGATTCAGACGCATTAGGTAGTGCGGCATCAACAACGTTTTTAAAATCAAATGAAAATGATACTACAACAGGATCATTGGGTGTATTAAATGACTCAGGATTAACAGTTGGAGCAGGATCTGATTTTACAGTATCAATGAGTAGTGATAACGTTCTTATACAAAACGTTACGTCAAACGGAGACATAATATTTAAAGTAAATGATGGTGGTGTAACAACAACTGTAATGACTTTAGATGGTGCAACAAGCGAAACACAAATTACAAATTTAAGAGTAACAGGTAATATGACTGTCGATGGAGATACTGTTACAACAAATGTTAGTACAATGACAGTTGAAGACAATATAATAGAATTAAACAGAAATGTATCAGCGGCATCAGGTATGCCAAACTATACAGGATTAAAAGTTAACAGAGGTGAAACGTCAACAGCAACTGAACAAGATTTATTTTGGGTTTGGGACGAAACATTTGCAGATGATGGCACAACAACTTACGGAAATGCAGGCGGAGCCTGGACAGCATTTAAATCAGGTGGAGGTGATGATGAAATGTCAGCACCTACATTAGTTGATATGAGGGCAAACGTAGTTCATGCAACAACAACTTCGGCATTATACGCGGATTTGGCGGAAAGATATGAAGCTGACATGGCATTAGAAGTAGGTTCAGTAGCAGTATTAGGTGGTGGAGCAGAAGTAACTGAATGTAAAGAAGATTTAAGTGACCAAGTGTTTGGTGTTGTAAGTGACTCACCAGCATTTTTAATGAATGCTCGAGCAGGAAATAACGATTCACATCCTATGATAGCATTAAAAGGACGAGTTTTAGTTAAAGTTGAAGGTACAGGCAAGGCTGGAGATCGTATTGTTTCAGCAGGAGACGGATTAGCTAGAGTAGGAGAGTTATCAGAGTGTACCACTTTTAACGTATTAGGGAGGTTAATCAAAGATAAATACTCACAAGAAACAGAATTAACTGAATGTGTAATAGGAGTTAAATAAATAGCATTATGGGATATGTAGCAGGCGAAAAAATATTAGACGATGAATACAATAATTTTGTAAGTTCTTCAAGTGATCCATTTGGAATTAATCACTTAATAGGAACAGGTGACGGACGTTACGGATTAGGAAATAGCGGAGTAGTAGCACCACAAGCCGCAGAAAATACAATTACAGCGGCACAATGGAATTTGTTATTCACTGCAATGGATAATCTTACTAATCATACAAATGATACATTAACTTCTACAGCGGCAAGAGTAGCAGGTGATCCTATTGCAATTAAATCAGCATTAGTGGCAGATTTGGCAACACTATCGGCATCAGTTGCGGCAGGTTGTCCAAATGCGACAGCAGTTTCGGCTGGATCAGAAGATAGATCAGAAGTAGCATCGGCTGTATTTGATACATCACATATAGTTGAAGACACTGTTACATTTGCAGGTGGAGACGAAGCAAGATGGTTCTTTAATGCAGGCGGAAAAATAAGAGTTTCTTTAACAAATAATGCTTCAAATAGTACTGATAAAGATACTTCTGTATCTAATTTAATTACATCCATGGGTAACTTTGATTTAGGAGCCAATACAAATGGTAGATCAGGAACAGGTGATACACCTACAACTGAAGCTACAGAAACTGGCTATTATGATTTAGGTACAAGTTACGCTACTTTAATGCACTTAGATGAATCAGCAGGAACATATGCTAATAATATAGAACTTAAAATTGAAGCTAAAGTAAATTCAGCACACGGTGATGGTAGAAATAATAACGGTGAAGTAGTAACTCTTAAATGTTCAGTATTATTAAATGATAGTACAAGAACAGATTATACATCTGGAAATTTAAGTTCAGTAGCCGTTGAAGCAGAGGCGGCAGGAACAACAGACTGGTCATTTAGAACAGTTGATCCAACAACTGCACAAGGTCTTGATACTGTATATACATCAATAACAATTGCAAATGCATCCAACGCCATAGTTAACGACGATTAATTTTTACCACTATTGACTATATCAATAACTAATTGTATAATACGGTTATGGATATTGGCAAGAATAAAAGTAGAGTAGTTCATACTCATTCACACAGTACTACAATATTAGATATTGATAAACTCAAAAAATATTCTGATCTCGCTCATGATGTAGCACAGGGTAAAAGAAATGCCTTGGAAAAAATGCGTTCTCGACAAATTATTGCTTATAATGAACGTTTATTTCGTGCAGATGCAGAAACTATTAATGTTGTTCAAACATTTAAAGCACACGCAAAAGAATTTTATATGTTGGATGTTAATGATAATCCCTGTCATATAACAAATCCAGATGAATTTTTAAAGTTATTAATTGAAAGAAACCAAGAATCACTTAACGATTATCAACAATTATTTGAAGATATAAAAAAGAAAGGGTCAATACGAAATGTATAAGCCACTACCAGACGGAATTACAATTAAGTATTCTAAAATACAAGGATTAGGATTATATGCTACAAAAGATTTCCCAAAAGAAACAGTATTTGGAATTGTACATATTAAAAATAAAAATTTTCCGCATGGTCATATTAGAACGGCGTTAGGTGCGTTTTATAATCATTCAGATGCACCAAATTGCAGAACACACCAAGGTTTTTGGCATCAATTGCCTGTAGTTTATCTTATGTCAATTAAAGATATTAAAGCAGGTGAAGAACTTACAGCCAAATATACATTATACATGGACTTTGATGAAAAAGGAGATTAAAAATGTCCACCGGAGTATTGTTATATTGTTTTAACACACCGGAAGTTGCTTATCACAAATTTGCAGAAAAGTGTATTAAATTAATTAGAAAAAATTTAAAATTATCTAGATACGAAATTACTATTGTTACTAATTTTAGTACGTTTGAACAATTTGATGATATATCGGGGTTGAATATTAAGTTAGTTGAAAACAAAACAGGTAATAAAAGACCATATAGAGGTAAAAATATAAGTTGGAATAACTTAGAACGTAGTTTAGCATACGAACATTCCCCTTACGATACTACTATTCTTATGGACGTAGATTATTTTTGTTTCACAGATAATCTTTTAACATACGCAAATACAAAATATGACTTCTTAGTTCATAATAAAGTTCATGATTTAACCGGTAACAATATGATATTGGGTAAAAATGAATCTACATTGCCATTAGTATGGGCAACGGTAACAATATTTCGTAAATCAGAATTTTCAAAACAAGTATTTGATTTAATAAAGCATATTCAACAATATTATGACCATTATAGAAACTTATATCGTATAAAATTTAGAAATTATAGAAATGATTATGCATTTGCAATTGCATTACATCAGTTGAATGGAATGAATGCATATAAAAATTTTATTCCTACGCCAATGGCTATGTTAGCACACGAAGTAGACGTAGTAGAAATGTCTGACACAGGAATTGTGTTTAAGTATGGCAAAAAAATTGGTGCAATCAACAATCAAGATGTTCATGTTATGGATAAGGAGTTTGTAAATGGATAGAGGGTTTATTTGGTTCGCACAAAATAATTCAACAACTGATTATATTGAATTAAGCAAACATCTTGCACAATCAATTAAAAAAGTTAATAAACATAATAAAGTTTGTATTATTACTAATGAAAATGTGGACTATAAAGAATTTGACAAAGTTATTGTGTTAGAAAATGATTATAGCAAAGAACAAGAATGGAAAATGAATAATGAATGGCAAGTTTTTGGATTAACACCGTTTACTCATACAATAAAATTAGAAGCAGATATGTTGTTTACAGAAAATACTGATTGGTGGTGGAACTATTTGCATCAACATAACATGGTTTTTTCATATCATTGTAGATGTTATAGAGATACTGTTATAAAACAAACACCATATAGACGACTATTTGTACAAAATAATTTGCCTGACGTATATAATGGATTAACATATTTTCGTAGAAGCCTTCAAGCGAATCATTTTTATAATTTTTGTCGTGATATTACATTAAATTGGAATACAGTTAAGGAAAAGTTTTTAATAAATTGTCATGATGAACAGCCAACAACAGATGTTGTATATGCACTTGCACTTAAAATTCAAGATCCAACACAAGAATGGTGTGTAAAATATGATTGGTTTAATTTTATGCACAATAAAAGTGCTGTAAACGGATTAACACAGGCATATAATAATGATCAGTATCTAAATCCTATAAAAATAGGTAATAAAATTTATTCAGGTGGTTATAGACAGTCAAGAGTGTTTCATTATCACAACAAATCATTACCGGAGGAATTAAATGCCAGGATTTTTTGATGCATTAAAAGATTTTAAACCAACTCCGCCTAAAAAACACTATGTCACAATAGATGGAAATAAAATTGAAGTACCACTTCAAAAACATATTGAAATTCAACGGGTAGGTATTGAAAATTATGAGTATAAAAATAATGAAATTGTAAGAAAAGTAATAGTGCCAAACGAACAAAAGCAAACTACTTTAAAAAAAGTAGACACAGGAGTTCAATTTTATGATAAAGATCCATTTTGGGTAAAAGGAATTGGTGAACCAGGATATACATGGCGGATAAAATAAGAGTTTCAGATTTAGATTTTGTTTATATCAGTTATAAAGAGCCTAATAAAGAAGAAAATTGGGCAGACTTATTAAGCAAAGTACCTTGGGCAAAACGAGTAGACGGAGTTAAAGGGTTTGATTCAGCTCATAAAGCCGCGGCAGAAAAAGCAGAAACAGAGTTTTTCATATCAGTTGATGGTGATAATATTATAGATGAAGCATTTTTATTAGAATCATTAGATTGGACAAAAACAAATCCAAAAGCAGTACATCGTTGGCGAGCAAAAAATAACATAAATGGTTTAGTGTATGGTAACGGTGGGCTAGTTGGATGGCAAAAAGAAACTTGTTTGCGAATGAAGACACACGAAAACGCAGATAAGTCAAATAAAAAAGCTCAATTAGATTTTTGTTGGTCTGTTCCACATGAAAATTTACATAATTGTTATTCGTCTACTGTTATTAATACAGATCCAAGGCAGGCTTTTATTGCAGGATATAGAGAAGGTGTTAAAATGAGTTTAGATAAAGGTGAACGTTTTAAACCAGAAGATTTTGTAAGACGTGTTGAGCCATCTAACTTAAAAAATTTAGTAACATGGATGAGTGTGGGTGCTGATGTAGAAAATGGCAAGTATGCTATGATAGGAGCCCGGATGGGTTGTTATGCTACAACAATAAACACAAATCATTCAAGTGATTCAATAAGAGACGTTGATAAAATGGCAGAAATATTTGCTTCTTCAGTTGAAGATGTAGATGAGTCTTTAAGTGCATACGCAGAATCATTAAAACAAAGAATTGGAATACCTATAGCAACATACGATTCAGAAGAAAGTTATTTCTTTAAGTTTTGTATGCCACAACACATTAATAGAGGAGTGCAAGATCGTGAAACAAAGTGATTATAAAACAGATGCTCTTTTTGCCGCAAAGAAATTAGAAACAATTTCTCCTACTATGTGTTTGGCTAAATGGAACCAAGTTTCATTGCATTTACCTACAGGATTAACAAATAGTTGTTATCATCCACCTTTACATAAAATAGATCCAACAAATTTAGAAAATAATCCTGCTGAATTGCATAATACACCAGAGAAATTAAAACAAAGACAACAAATGCTCAATGGAGAGCGTCCTGAAGGATGTTCTTATTGCTGGAATATAGAAGATGCTGGACAAATGTCCGATAGACAGTATCGTTCTGGCGAACCATGGGCTATACAAGATTTTGAGTCGATTAAAAATAAACCAATTGACTCAGGATGGACGCCGAGATATGTAGAAGTAAACTTTAATAATGCTTGTAATTTACAGTGTTCTTATTGTTCACCTCAATTCTCGACCAAGTGGGGACAGGAGATAGACCGGTATGGCCAATATCCTACGTCTCCTCCCCACAACGCTCCAGAACATTTTCAAGGTAGACGTAGACCTATTCCTCATATGGAAGACAATCCATATGTTGATGCATTTTGGAAGTGGTGGCCTACGTTATATAAAAATTTAAAGCACTTTAGGATGACGGGTGGCGAACCATTAATGGATAAAAACACGTATAAAGTGCTTGAATACATTATAGATAATCCAAAACCAGATTTACACTTAAACGTAACGTCAAATATGTGTCCACCTAATAAAAAATTAAAGGACAAGTACTTTGATATGATTAAAAGAATATGTTTAGATGAGGCTGTAGAACATATGATGCAATTTGTATCGGTTGATGCGTATGGAAAGAAGGCTGAATATATACGTCATGGGTTAGATTTTAATTATATGTTAGATAATGTAGATGAATTTTTAGAACGTATACCAGTACGTAACTCTGTGACGTTTATTATTACCTATAATAATTTAAGTGTTACTAGTTTAAACGATTTATTAAGAGATATACGTTTGTTAAGAGAAAAATTTTCAACAACCTATCAAAGAGTATGGTTTGATATACCATTATTAAGACAACCTGCATGGCAACAAATAACTTTATTGCCTGAAAGCTATCAAGAAATTCATAAAGAGAATATAAAGTATATGCAAGAGTTTTCTGGACCAGAAGAAGGGTTTGGAGGATTTAAAGATTTCGAAATCCAAAAGATGTTACGCAATTTAGCTTATTGGCGTACGCACAAATATACAAAAGATGTACGCAGAAGAGAAAAATTACGCTTAGGTGAGATTGCTGTTGATAATGCAATGAAAGATAAAAAGAACTTTTATACATTTTTTACAGAACATGATCGAAGACGTGGAACAAACTTTTTAAACACGTTTCCAGAAATGGAAGAATTTTGGCAGGAGTGTAAAAACGCATGAAAAAAATAATAACAGTAGGTTGTAGCTTTACAAAATATAAATGGTCTTGTTGGCCAAATTTTATATCATGGTTTGAAACTGAATATAAAGCAGTAAATTTAGGAGCCCCGGGCAATTCAAACGAAACAATTATGCGTTCGGTGTATAATGCTGTAAACAAATGGAGTAATGTAGAAAAAGTATATGTGATGTGGTCAGAACCAAACAGATATGAAGTAGTGCATGATACACTTGATCCATCTGTAAAAAAAGATGAATCTGTAACGTATTCAAGATGGGATCCAGATTTTAATTGGAATACTTTTTACGGCGGACATTATTACAAAGACAAACACGAATATTATGTGCGTCACTTTCAGAATGAAAGGCAAAATGATGTACGTATGCTTGAAAGGATTAGGACATATTATTATGCATGACAAAGATAAAATGTCAAACGGACAAAGAGCATTATACAATAAAATTGATTGGAGTAAGTTTATATTTTATAAAGAGTTTGGTGGATTAGATGATTTTACTGAAGAAGTTTGTCCCGAACAATATAATAAACCAGAAGATCTGCATCCATTACCGTTAGCTCATTATTATTGGGTAAAAGATATTATGTATAAAAGTGATAAGGAATGTCCAGAAGAGGTATACAAGCAAAATAAAAAATGGAAGATTTAGATTATAAAAAACAAATATTAGATACAAAGTCTGCAAGTTTTTGTGGTGCTAAATGGTATAATGCTACTATATGGCTAGGATCCGGTATGACAACATCTTGTCACCATCCTTTGCCTCATAAAATTAACTTAAATGAAATTAAGGATAATCCGTCAGCAATTCACAATACAAAGGAGAAAAAAGAACAGAGAAAACAAATGCAAGTAGGAGAACGACCTGCAGGTTGCGAGTATTGTTGGAAAATAGAAGATATAGGACGAGATGCAATATCAGATAGAGTATATAAATCAAAAATTTATACAGAAGAAGCGTTAAATGATGCATTTAGATCAGATTATAAAACAGATTATAATTTAAAAACTTTAGAAATTGCATTTGATAGAACTTGCAATTTTGCTTGTTCATATTGTAATCCTGCATTTAGTACAACGTGGGCAAATGACATCAAATATAAAGGACCATACAAAAAATTAACAACAGATGGAAGAAATCACTTTACTCATGCACACGATTCTGCAGAACCATATAAAAAAGATGAAACAAATCCATATGTTGAAGCATTTTACAAATGGTGGGAGACAGATTTGCATAAAAGTTTAGATGAATTAAGAATTACAGGTGGAGAACCAATGATGTCACCTAATTTATGGAGATTATTAGATTGGTTTGAAACACAAGGTGATAAAATTAACCCAAATATGCGTTTAGCTATAAACTCCAATTTAGGAGCTAAAAGTGATATTATAGAAAAATTTAAAGCAAAACTTAAAAATTTTAATAACTTTCATTTGTATACTTCCATGGAGGCAACAAACGAACAAGCAGAATATATTAGAGATGGTTTAAATTATTCACAATGGTTTGTTGAAGTTGTTAACATGATGCTTGATCGTGTGCCTGCACAAATTCATAATATGTGTACCATAAGCAGGATCTAGAAAAATTTTTACGGCAATTTGGCTCGCTATTAGAGGAAATGGAAACCAATCAGGTCCAAAGATTAGTGGATTATTTGGATGTTGTGAAGACACCGCATAAGGATTCAGCATCAGTAGATAAGTTAAGAAAAGATTTTAAAACATTTTATACACAATATGATGAAAGAAGGGGAAAGAATTTTGAAAAAACTTTCCCAATTATAGGAGAATGGTATCGTGGCATATGATTATGGCGCTAAAGAGCCTGAGAAATTAAAAATAAAAGACATGACTCCTAAACAAAAGGAGTTATTAATAGATAGTAAGACATTTTGTATGATGCCATGGCTACATCTTCATGCATTTCCAGATGGGAGAGCATATCCTTGTTGCTTTGCATTAGATCAATATCCTGTAGGAGACCTTAATAAAGATTCTATGGAAACTGTGTTCAATAGTAAAGACATGAAAAAAATGAGATTGAATATGTTAGATGATAAACCATCTCGACAGTGTACAAAATGTTACGACCAAGAAAAATCGGGATTTTTTTCTTTACGTTTAAGTTCTAACAAACATTTTGGACATAATATTGGTATGGTTGATAATACAAAAGGAGATGGATCAGCAGATTGTATTATAAAGTATTGGGATATACGTTTCTCAAACTTATGTAATATGGCTTGTAGAAGTTGTGGTACTTGGTTTAGTTCAAATTGGTATGAGGACCATAAAAAACTAACAGGTAAACCACCAGATCATGCAAAAATAATGCGAGTTGGTAGAACAGCAGATGATATATGGGAACAGATGTTAAAACAATTTGATCACGTAGAGCAATTTTATTTTGCAGGCGGGGAACCACTTATAATGGAAGAGCATTATAGAATATTAAAAGAATTAGATAAACGTAAAATGTATCACGTAAGATTAATTTATAATACAAACTTTTCTAAATTAAAATTTAAAGATTTAGATGTATTAGAACTATGGAATAAATTTGATTCAGTATCAGTTGGAGCATCATTGGATGCAGAAGGAAAACGTGGAGAATTTATGCGTAAAGGTACAGTATGGAAAGACACAGTAGCAAACAGGAAAAAAATGTTAGAAATTTGTCCACAGGTAGATTTTTATATTAGTTCTACTGTTGGATTAATAAATGCATTACACATTGTAGATTTTCATAGAAATTGGACGGATCAAGGACTATTAAAACCACAAGACTTTAATTTTAACTTATTACAATATCCTTTTTGGCAAAGAATAGACTTATTGCCAAATGCATACAAACAAAAAGTAAAAGAAAAATATGAAAAACATTTAGAATGGTTACGTCCACAAGACCATTTAACAAGAGCAACCAAAGGATTTGAATCAGGATTAGATTATATGATGAGAAGAGATAATTTTGATCAATTTCATAAGTTTAAAGATGGAATGCAAAAACTAGATGCAATTAGAAATGAAAATATTTTAGAAGTATTTCCTGAATTAGAGGAGTTATATGAAACGAATTAAACCATCAGAAGGTAATAAAACATTTTGCATGGCACCTTGGGTACATACGTATTTGTCTCCACAAATGGAAAGACGATTATGTTGTGCTTCTTTAGAAAAATCACAAAACTTTCAACAATACATTGATAGTAGTGGTCCTGAAAAGAAAAAAATAAAGTTTTCTACACTTAAAGAACATTGGAATAATGATCATATGAAAACTGTTAGAAAATCTTTAATGCAAGGTAAAGAAATATCTGAATGTGATACTTGTAATTACAAATTGTTAAATGCTCAAGTATATAGACAACATTTTAATAGAATGTATGCAAATCAAATAGACGAAGCATTTGAAAAAACAGATGATACAGGACATACAACAATGGAAGTTACAAGTTTTGATTATAGATTTTCAAACTTATGTAATTTTACTTGTAGAATGTGTGGTGATATGTTATCAAGTAGTTG
>LUMJ01002506.1_pt1 | contig 10667 bp, 9 predicted proteins | sample 729631 | NCBI WGS metagenome assembly LUMJ01 (sample SAMN03860266, study PRJNA289734) | marine metagenome | biome: seawater column; feature: ocean; material: water; isolation source: Red Sea water column Station 22 - depth 500m | place: Saudi Arabia: Red Sea | collected 2011-10-15 | depth 500 m | reverse complement strand
CCAGGAAATCAATCAGGTGAAATTTTATTAAACGCTTTACTAAAACCAAAATTAATAAAACAAGAAGAAGAGAAAATAAGAAGAAAAGCTTATGAAGTAACAGAATTTTTAAACCTCAAGCATTTAGCAAATGAAAGAGCAGGAAATTTATCCGGAGGACAAAAAAAATTATTAGAACTTGGTAGAACAATGATGGTAGGTGCTAAGCTAGTATTACTTGATGAGGTTGGAGCAGGTGTAAATAGAACTTTGTTAAAAGATTTAGGAACAGCAATTTTAAGACTAAACAAAGAAAAAAATTATACTTTTTGCATGATTGAACACGATATGGATTTTATCAGCAGAATGTGCGATCCGGTAATTGTTATGGCTGAAGGTTCTATATTATTTGAAGGAACATCAGATGAAGTAAAGAAAAATGAAAAAGTTATAGAAAGTTATTTAGGAAGAGGAAAGATTAAGGACGGAGAAAATAATTAATGGCATTTTTTGAAGGAAATAAAATGACAGGAGGTTATGGTGATGGACCAGATATAATAAATTCTTGTACAATTAATGTAAACAAAGGTGAAATTGTTGCAATATTAGGTCCAAATGGCGCTGGAAAATCTACAGCTATGAAAGCTATGCTTGGATTACTTAACCTTAAATCTGGAAATATTTTAATCGAAGGAGAAGATATTTCAAAAATATCACCACAAGAAAGAGTTAAAAAAGGAATTTCATTTGTTCCTCAAACTAGAAATGTATTTGCAGAATTAACTGTTAGAGAAAATTTAGAAGTCGGAGCATTTTTGAGAAAAGATGACGTATCCAAAGTAATTGAAGAAATTTGTGATCTGTTTCCAATTTTAAGAGAAAAAAAAGATCAAGTAGTAGGACAATTATCCGGAGGCCAAAGACAACAAGTTGCATTAGGAAGAGCTTTAATGATTAGACCATCTGTTTTAATGTTAGATGAACCCACGGCAGGCGTATCACCAATTGTGATGGATGAATTATTCGAACATATACTCCAAGTCAAAAAAACTGATGTTGCGATAATTATGGTTGAGCAAAATGCTAAACAAGCACTTAGCATTTCTGATCGTGGATATGTTTTAGTAACTGGAGAAAATAAATTTGAAGGGTCTGGTAAAGAACTATTAAACGATCCTGAGGTTAGAAGATCATTTTTAGGAGCATAAATGGATTTTATAAACGCATTAATAGTTTTATTAAATTATACCGTTATTCCAGCATTAACTTATGGATCTCAATTAGCACTTGGGGCAATTTTTGTAACATTAATTTACGGAATTCTAAGATTTGCAAACTTTGCTACGGGAGACATGATGTCTTTTGGCACGATGTTTGCTGTTCTTTTAACTTATTATTTTCAATCCAAAGGTATAAGTTTTGGATTTTTGCCAACAGCATTGCTTACGATCCCATTTGCTGTCGCAATGATGATTTTTTACATGTTGCTTATAGATAAAACAGTTTTTAGTTATTATAGAATAAAAAAAAGCCCACCAGTTCAACTCGCCATGGTTAGTTTAGGCGTAATGTTTGTTACACAAGCAATAATAAGAATAATAATTGGACCATCAGATAGAAGATTTCTTGATGGAGAAAAATTTATTTTAAAAGCTTCAGAATTTAAAGAAATGACGGGACTTAGTGAAGGTTTAACAATAAAATCTACTCAAGTTATAACATTAGTTGTTACTATAGTTGTTGTAGCAATAATGTTTTGGTTTTTAAATAAGACTAAAACTGGCACAAGTATGCGTGCTTATTCTGACAATGAAGATTTAGCTTTACTGTCTGGAATAGATCCAAAAAGAGTTGTAATGATCACTTGGATAATTGCAGGTATTTTAGCAACTATTGGCGGCATCCTTTATGGTTTAGATAAAAGCTACAGACCTTTCGTTTATTTTAACAACATGCTCCCAATTTTTGCTGCAGCAATTGTCGGAGGAATAGGAAATCCTTACGGAGCCTTTTTTGGAGGTTATGTAATAGCTTTTGCAGAAATATTTTTAACATACGCTTATAAAAGATTTTTTGTTTATATCTTGCCAGAATCTTTAGAACCAAATTCTTTAATACAATTGTTATCAACAGATTATAAATTTGCTATTTCATTTTCCATTCTAGTAGTCGTATTATTGTTTAGACCCTCGGGAATTTTTGAAGGGAAGAAAATATGAGGCAGTACTCAAATGTTATTGCCGCATATTCAATTATGCTAATACTTATAATATTAGTGGGCATATTTCAATCTTGGGCCATTGCTTTATCTATTTTTAATTACTGTATGATTTCTGCTGTAATGACTTTAGGTGCAAATATTCAGTGGGGATATGCTGGTTTAATTAATTTTGGTATTATGGGCTATACAGCATTGGGAGGCTTAGCGGTAGTACTTGTATCGGTGGCACCTGTGCCTGAAGCTTGGCGCGTAGGTGGATTAAATATGATGATTTGCCTTGCGATAATAATTGGAATGATATTTTCAATTCGGCATATTTTGAAAAAAATTAAAAAATCGAAAAAAAGAAATTATTTAGTTGCTGCAATTATATTTTTTGGATTGATACTGATTAAATTAATATCAGGACCGGCCATAGAAAATATAGAATCTGTTGAACCCGCAAAATATGGATTTTTAGGTGGTCTTGGAATGCCAGTTTTATTTTCTTGGATAATTGGAGGATTTTTCGCTGCAGGATTAGCATACATTGTTGGAAAGGTAGCTCTTGGATTAAGAGCTGATTATCTAGCTATAGCAACATTATTAATTGCTGAAATAGTTGTTTCAATAATCAAGCATGAAGATTGGTTAGCTAGAGGAGTTAAAAATGTTATTGGATTAAAAAGACCAGCGCCTTATGAAATAGATTTGCAAACTTCTTCATGGTTTATTAATTTAGTTGAAAAACTTCATTCTACAAAGCTGGCCGCAATAAGTTCATTTTCTGAAAAACAAGAATTATTAAATCAATTAGTTATTAATGCTTCCTCTATTTATGTAAAACTTTGCTTTGCAGGACTGTTTTTGGTTGTTGTAATTATTTTATTAATTATCACACAAAAAGCTCTTTATTCGCCATGGGGAAGAATGATGAGAGCAATAAGAGACAATGAAGAAGCAGCAAATGCAATGGGAAAAAATGTTGTTAAACAACACTTATTTATATTTATTTTGGGTTCAGCCATAGTTGGAATAGCAGGAGCTATGATGGTAACAAATGATGGTCTATTTACTCCAGGAAGCTATAGACCAATGAGATATACATTTGTGATCTGGGTTATGGTAATCGTGGGAGGAACTGGGAATAATTTTGGTGCAATACTTGGAGGATTTGTAGTTTGGTTTTTGTGGGTTCAAGCTGCTCCTATTGCTTTATTTTTGATAAATTTATTTACCACTCATCTTCCAGAAACAAATGCTTTAAGAGTACACCTAATTGAAAGTGCTCCATATTTTAGATTTTTGTTAGTAGGTATTGGACTTCTTTTAATAATGCGATTTAGCCAGACGCTTCTCCAACATCTGTAAGCTGAACAGCAGTAGCACCTTCATAATCTATAGCTTTACCATCGGCTAATAAATCAAGTGCTTTTTTTAATTCTCCTGGGTAAATTTTTGTTCCAGGTCCATTAGCAACTGACATTACATTTGCTTGAACTGTTGCTCTATCCGCTTTTCCACCAGCTTGCATTGCAAGCGTTATTAAAGCAGCAGCATCATAAGATTCTCCTGTGTAAGGACCAGAAGAATCAATACCCGCAGCTTTTGCTACATCAGCAAATTTTCCAGCACCTTTTCCAGTTGATCCTGGTAAAGAACCAAATGATTTATTTAGGTCGTTGCCAAATCTGTCAGTTAAAGAGTCACCGATCATACCATCTGATAAAACAAATACATCAAATGCGCCTGAGTCCAATGATCCTTGGATTATACTACCACCCGCTTGGTCTAAGTAGCCAAGTACAGCTAAAGCATCTCCTCCAGCAGCAGCTAAAGTTGCAACTTCAGCACCGTAATCACCTTTACCTTCTTCGTGTGCTGTTACAACAGTTACACTAATGCCGTGAGCTTTTACAGCAGCAACATATACATCAGCTAAACCTTTTCCATAATCATTGTTAGTATGAGTTACGGCTAGTGATTTAACTTTTCTATCTTTTGTTATATCTGCCAAAATTTGACCACCTCTAGCATCTGATGGTGCCGTTCTAAAGAAATAACCGTTATCATTTAAATCGGTTAATCCAGGAGAAGTTGCAGACGGAGATATCATTACTACTCCATTTGGAACAGCAACGTTTGTTGCTATTGCCCCAGTAACACCAGAACAGTCAGCTCCCATGATAGCTACAACGCCACCTGAAACCAAACCTTCGGCAGCTGCAGTTGCAGCAGCAGAGTCAACACAAGTTGAGTCAGCTCTTTCTACTGATATTTTTTGTCCTCCTAGTAACGATCCTGAATCTGATGCTTCTTTAAAAGCAAGCTCTGCAGATGCAGCCATAGCAGGAGTTAGAGATTCAATAGGACCTGTAAATCCTAAAATGACCCCCATTTTAATATCTGCCAATACATTTGATGAAATAGTCGATGCAAATATAAAAGCAGCTAAAACTAATTTTTTCATATTATTCCCTCTAATTGTTAACAATTTATAAAAACAAATTAAATCTTATTAGTTTAAATTTTCAATAAGTAATTTATCTAACTTTTTGAAGCAAAAAGACTGAAGTTATTACTATTATACCGCCAATTATCATAATCAAAGTAGGGATTTCTCCGAAAATGAAAAAACTTAACAACATTCCAAAAACAGGAAATAATGCATAAAATGGAAGCACCTGTCCCACAGGATAAAACTTGTATAAATAGAACATCGACATGTGACCCATTACAGAACATAAAACTCCTGCATGCAATACCATTAACCAAGCTTCAAGATTTAAATTTTTTAAATGAGAAATAGTATTTCCTTCAAACAAGATAGATAAAATTATTAAAAACATAAAGGCCGTCGCTCCCATAAAGACGTTAGTAATTTTTATGTCCAATTCTTTAAGATATCTGGAAAATACTTGTGCCGAACCATAACAAAAAGCCATTCCACATATTAGTAAAAATCCTAATATTTCATCTGCAATTTTTGGATCAAAACCAATAAAAGTTATTCCTAAAAAAGATGTAATTATTAAAATCCATTTTTTATTACTAATGGATTCGCCAATAAATATTGAGCTAAAAATAATTGCAAGAGGTATTGATAGTTGTGCGCCTATAACAAGAGGAGATAAAATACTTGATGCATTTACAGACAAATATAAAAATAAATTTACTCCTACTCCCATTGAAAAAGCAAAACCAAGCAAAGGTAATAAATATTTTTTATTTGGCAGCTTAAATTTTAAAAAAGGCAATAAACAAATAAATACTATTAGCATTCTTATTGCGGCAAATAAAACGGGAGGCATGGAAGCATTAATGCCAACTTTTGCCGTAGGATAAGCACTACCAAGCAAAAACATTACAAACAAAATCAATAATGTATGTTTATTGCTCAAATATTTAGCCCATAGTGAAAGGGTCACCCATTGGTTTGTCGGAAGTATTAAACCATGTTGTTTTTATTCTTGTATAGTCTTTAATAGATTCAATTCCTGCCTCTTTTCCATATCCACTATCTTTCATTCCACCAAAAGGAGCAGAAGGTGAAATTAATCTATAAGTATTTACAAAAGTAATTCCTGCACGGATAGCATTGGACACTCTTAATCCTCTATTAATATTTTTTGTATAAATGCCAGAAGATAAACCATATTGATTGTCGTTCATTTTATCTATTACTTCATCTTCATTGTTAAATTTCATTACTGATAAAACTGGTCCAAATAATTCATTTTCGGCAGTTGGTAAATTATGATTTTCACACTCAATTACTGTAGGTGGAAAATAATAACCTTTATTTGACAAGTTATGTCTTTTGCCGCCACATTTTAGTTTTCCCCCTTGATCTAAGGTAAGTTTAATATTTTGTTCTATAATTTCTAATTGTTTTAAACTACTTAAAGGCCCCATTTGAGTAGTAGGTTCCATTGGAGGTCCTAACTTAATTTTATTAGCTCTATTTACAATTTTTTCTAAAAAGTTTTCATAAATACTATTTTGAATATAAAGTCTTGAACCTGCTATACAACTTTGTCCACTTGCGCCAAAAATACCAGCAGTAATTCCATTTAATGCGTTTTCTTGATCAGCGTCTTCAAAAACTGCTACAGGACTTTTGCCTCCTAGTTCAAGACTTACTTGTGCTAAATTATCAGCCCTTTAGGTATTCCAATTTTTTCAATTAATTTTGCAAATTCAAATAATGTTGCAGGTGCGAGTTCAGAAGATTTAATAACCACAGTGTTTCCCATTGCAAGTGCTGGGGCTAATTTTACAGCTGTTAATAACATTTGAGAATTCCAAGGAATAATTGCCGCAATAACTCCAATAGGAACTCTCGTAGTTATTACTTGCATATTAGCTTTATCGATTGGCAAAACAGTTCCTTCAACTTTATCGGCAAGACCTGCATAGTAATCATAGTATTCTGCTATATAATTTGCTTGAGTTTTTGTTTCCTTAAATAATTTTCCAGTATCAATTGTTTCAATTTTTCCAAGAAGTTCCGCATTTTCTCTTAATTGTTCAGCAATCGCTTTTAAATATTTTGCTCTTTCTCTTGGAAATAATTTTGGCCATTTGCCTTCGAACGCTTTTTGTGCTGCTTTTACAGCTTTATCTATATCTTTTTCGCTGGCTTCAGGCACTTCTGCCCAAGGTTCATTATTTTCTGGATTTAATGTTTTAAATGTTTTTTTGTTTTCAGAGTCTTCCCACTCTCCATCAATAAACATTTTGTATTTTTTAAGATCATTCATTTTGAATATGTTTTTTAATAGACATGTTTACATCATCTGCACATTCAATACTACACAGATGTTTTCCTTTTGGGATTATTTTTACCTTAGAGTTATTAATTACTTTGCTTAGATTTTCTGACATTTCTGGAGTAGATCCTATATCTCCTTCTCCAGTCATAACTAAAGTTTTCGTTTTAATATTTTCAAATTTCTCATTATCTTTATGATTTACAAATAACTCGTAAACTTTAAGAAAATTTTCCATATTATTTTGTTCAAGCATAGAACTAATTTTATTATAAGTGTTTGGGTTTTTTTCTAAGTAGTCATCTGTGAACCATCTTTTGAGCGCTTGTTTTGATAGACTTTTATTTTTTTTAGCAAGTTCAAATCTATCTTTAACTATTTGTTGCTGCTTTTCTGTTCTCTTAAAGATTGAACAAAGAAGTGTAAGAGACTCTAGTCTATCATTGAATTTCGATGCAAAATTTCTTGCTATCAAAGAACCAATGGAAAATCCGATCAAATGAATTTTCTTCATTTTAAGTTCATCAATTAAGTTAATTAGTTGATTAGAAAAATTATCAAAACTAATATTATCTTTATTTAAGGGTGTTTTTCCGTGTCCTAATATGTCGTAAGCAAGAACAGAGTTATCAAAAGCATCAATTTGAGGTTCCCAAATTGTATGATTTAATCCAACTCCGTGAACAAGAACTATTGGAGCATCTTTTTTTTGATTTAATAAATAAAACGTATTTTTAGAGTCTTTTGCATTGATCATTAGTTACTTAGGTTCAATGCCCATTTCTTTCATATCTTGGTATCTATCACCAGTTCTTGCATGAGCTCTACCAGTAGATGCTCCTCCAATTGCTATTACAATTTCATCATTAAATGGAGCATCATGAATAGTAAATTCATGAGTTAAGTAATATGGTCTTAATCCGGCATCAGTTTTATGCATCATTGGAATAGAAATTTTTGATCCTGCTGGTCCTCTTGTATTAGTAAAACTTAAATAAGAAGTTCCACCAACGGCATCTCTAAATTTATTTCCAAATCTTAAAGTATGAATAAATGCTGAAGCATGTTCTATTTCACCGTCTAATCCAACAACTCCAGCTTTTCCATAAGCCAATATTTTTTCTGAAGATCCTATTTCATTAATTAATTCTGGTACCAATAGATCTCCAAGTTTTGGTGCTAAATCTAAAATTATTGGCTTGAGATCTTCAACAAAACCTTGACCATGCCAAGGGTTTTTAAATACTGCAGCAACTGAAACTAATAAAACTGGCTCTTTAGCTTCCTTACCACCTTCTATAAAAGTTTTATCTACAAACTTATTAAATTTACGTAATTCTAATTTCATTTTTTAACTCTATGCTTAAAACTATCTCTTCTAAAACTGTATAGTGCTTTTGGATCTACATCAACATCTATAACAACTGGTTTTTTTATTTTAAGAGCTAACTTTAAAGTACGATTTATTTCTGAAATTTTTGTAACTTTAAATCCTTTTGCCCCATAAAGTTCAGCCAATTTGTCAAATCGAGGACTGCTAATGTCAGCGCCAAGATATCTTTTTCCATAAAAATCTTTTTGATATGCTTTTTCTGCACCCCAACTTTTATTATTCATAACGATAGTTATTGTATTAATTTTATATTCTACTGCTGTGCTTAGTTCTGAAATTGTCATACCAAATCCACCATCACCCATAAGACTAACTACGGTTTTATTAGGTTTTGCAAGTTTTACCCCCAATCCACAAGCAAAAGAAAAGCCAACCAATCCAAAATCTAAAGGTGTAAATAAAGATGGTGGCGCATAGTATTCTAATGAGTCTGTAGCCTGCAAACACAATGTTCCGGCATCAAGCGTTATAGCAGAATTTTTAGGAAGTGCTTTTCTTAATTCTTTAAATAAACTAGATGGTTTGATGGGAAAGTTTTTAGATTTTATGTTACTTCTATCAATGAGAAATTTAGATCTTTCTTTAAGATAAGAATTTGTCCATTCATTAACATTCAAAACAATTTTTTGTTTTTTTAATTCCTCGTAAAGTTGGTTGGTTACTAAAGCTGCATCAGCATGAATTCCAACTGAAATTGGAAAATACCTTCCAAGCATTTTCTTTTCTAATTCTACTTGAATTATTTTTGCTTTTTTGTTTATATTTTCATAAGAATAAAATGTAGAATTAAAACCAAGTCTAGTTCCAAGAGCAATAATAACATCAGCTTCCTTTGCTAGTTTTGAGGCAACGGGATTTCCTCTGGGACCCATTTGTCCAGCATTTAATCTGTAATTAAAAGGAATAGCATCTCCATGGCCAGCCGCTGTAACAATTGGAATATTTAGAAATTTTGCTAATTTGATTACTTCTTTGTATTTTGAGTTATATTTAATTCCACCTCCTGCAATTATTAATCCTTTATTTGATTTAGAAATTAATTTTACTGCTTTTTTTATGGCATTTGATTTAGCTTTAATTGAGCTTTCAGCATTATATGATTTTGTATTTTCATTAATTTTAAATTTAGATTGATGCATACAGGACCTCTTCTTGGCGACATTGACAATCTAAAAGCATCGCTAAAAGTTTGAGGAATATTTTTTACATTTTTTACTGTCCAAGTTTTTTTTGTTATTGGTTTAAATAAAGATTGTTGATCCAGTCCTTGGAAAGCATCCTCCATTTTATCTTTGGTAGAATATGACCCAGCAATAGAAACAACCGGGGAAAAAGCTGCTTTTGCTTGCGCTATTCCTGTAACTAAATTAGTAGCACCAGGACCATTTTGTCCTGCAAGAACTACACTAGGACTGTTAGAAGCTCTAGCATATCCATCTGCCATGTGAGTTCCTGTTCTCTCATCTCGAACACCAATAAACTTTATTTTTTTTTCATGGTAAAGAGCATCAAATATTTCCATCGTGGCCGAACCAATTAAACCAAAAACATGTTTAACTTTTTCTTTCTTTAAACATTTAACTGCAGCTTGGCCTCCAGTTAGGCTAATTTTTGATTTGATCACGAAACTTTTTTGACTTCAGTATTTAAATCATCTTTAAAGTGAGGCATCACTTTTTCAGTGAACATTTTGATACTTTTCATACAATCTTCATGTTTAACACCAGGAAAGTTTGACCATACCTGAAGATTTTGTAAATTAAGTTCAGACTTAAGTTCTTGAATTTTATCTATAACATACTCAGGAGTTCCAAAAAGCATGTTTCTTTTGTGCAAGAAATCATAATTCAGTAAATCTAATTTACTTTTAGTTTCAGGCAATTCTTCACCTGGATCCATATGATTTCCCAGACCTCTCCAGTGACATACCCATCTCATATAATTTACCATATGCTCACCAGCTTTTTCTTTAGCTTCTTCCATTGTATCAGCGACGAACATATCTCTAACTAAAGTTACACCTTCTCCTAATGATACATTTTTTTTCTCTTTTTCAGATTTCGCATTTTTGTATGCTTCAAACTTAATCTTTAATGCTTTTACAGTTGGTATCCACATTATAACATTTATTCCATTTTGAGCAGCCCACTCAATTGATCTAATACCATCTACAACTTGGTGAATTGGAGGATGTGGAGATTGATAGGGTTTTGGAACAATACTGATCTTTTTTATTGTGTTGTTTTCCATATTCATAAACTCTTCACTCGGAGGACTCATATCATGTTGCCAAACATGATTTGGATGAGGATAGGTATAAAAT
>LUMJ01000479.1_pt1 | contig 10701 bp, 12 predicted proteins | sample 729631 | NCBI WGS metagenome assembly LUMJ01 (sample SAMN03860266, study PRJNA289734) | marine metagenome | biome: seawater column; feature: ocean; material: water; isolation source: Red Sea water column Station 22 - depth 500m | place: Saudi Arabia: Red Sea | collected 2011-10-15 | depth 500 m | reverse complement strand
TGCAGCAGTGCTTAGGTCGTTTCCATGAGATCAGTAAACTTTGTTGTTCTTGGTGAACAAACAATTGCAAATGATTTTGGCAAAAAAGGAACGGTAACAGATCTTACAGTTTATGATCGAAAAGAGTCAGATATAATCAGAACCTGGGTTGTTCCAAATGGATTTCCAGAAAAAATTCAGCCGTTACTACAGGCGATAAATATTTCAGAATATGTCATATTCTACGTTGCATCACTTGATAGGTATACTGGTGAACAAATTCTTGCGCTTGACATGCTTAAGAAAAAAGATGGTATTATAAGCCATTCTTATGAGGTTGATGAAAACCGTTTGAATTCTATGATTAAGGGCACCGTGTTACAGAATTACAAAAAGGTAAACTCTCCTGATATTAAGGAGGAATTAGCAAAACTTCCACCAATTTTAAAAGATGGTTCTGTACAGATTGTTATTGATCATTGCTTTGATGTGAAAGGCGTTGGTACAGTAGTTCTGGGTAAGGTGTTACAGGGAACAGTTAATCAATACGATAATCTAGTACACTTGCCATCTGGAGCTGATGTTATGGTAAAATCAATTCAGATGCATGATGATGACGTAAAGCAAGCAGTTTGTCCAGCCAGGGTTGGACTATCATTAAAGGGGATCAAGCCTGATGAAGTTGGTAGAGGAGATATGATCATATCTGACAAGTCACTCGAAGTAAAATCTGAGATTGAGGTTGATTTCAAACAATCGCCATTCTACAAAGGAGAAATTTCCAAGAATCAAATGTGCCTTGTTAGTGTTGGACTGCAAATAAAGGCGGCAAAGTTTTCGTCAATTTTACCAGTTAAGCTAACATTAGATAAGCCAATAATTTGCAGGAAAAACGATATCTGTCTTTTGATAAAGCCTGAATCAACCACCATACGCGTAATTGGTAGTGGCAAAATCAATTAACTTCAAATGTAGTTTACCAAAACATTATTTGTGAAGCCAGCACGAGCATGCCCAATTTGTACAAATTGTGGCTCAAAAAAGTTTAAACGCCTTGATTCTGAAGGCGTAAAAGTTAGATGCGTTAAGTGCAATATGGAATACAAGACATAGACATTTGCCAAGTATTTTGATTATTAATAGGACATAATTATCAACAGCTTATAGAATATATGTGCAAAACCTAGAATTTTTTTAATGGCAAAGACCTGGAAAGATTCTGATATTAGCCTAGACCCAATTAAAGACCAGATAATCGCGATAATCGGATATGGTATACAAGGTGATGCACAGGCAAATAACCTAAAAGATTCAGGTCTCAAAGTTATCGTTGGACTGAAAGAGGGTGGCTCTAGCTGGAATAAGGCAAAGAACGATGGACATGAAGTAATGTCTGTAGCAGAAGCTTGCAAAAAGTCTGACATCATTCACATCTTAATTCCAGACATGGTTCAGTCGAAAGTTTACAAAACTGAGATAGAACCAAATCTTTCTGAGGGAAATGCATTAGCATTTTCACATGCAGCTGCAATTTATTGGGGATGGATAAAAGCACCTGATAATGTTGATATTATTATGGTTGCACCAAAGGGTCCAGGCTCTAAGGTAAGGGAAACATATCTTGATAATTTTGGAACACCTTCAATTGTTGCAGTAGAACAAGACAAAACTGGAACTGCTTGGGATAGAACACTTGGAATTGCCAAGGGAATCGGTAGTGCACGTGCAGGTTTGATCAAAACTACATTCAAGGAGGAAGTTGAGACTGATTGGTTTGGCGAACAGGCTGATCTCTGTGGTGGTTCTGCATCTATGATTGTAAATGCATTTGAGACACTAGTTGAGGCGGGGTACCAGCCAGAAATTGCGTACTTTGAGGTTTTACACGAACTGAAATTAATCGTGGATATGATCCAGAAATATGGAATCAATGGTATGTGGAGACGCGTAAGCGAAACTGCAAGATATGGTGGTCTTACACGTGGTCCTATGGTGATGAACAATCAAACCAAGGAACAAATGAAAAAGGTTCTGCAAGAAATACAGGATGGAACGTTCAACAAGGAATGGTTAAGTGAATATGAAAAAAGTGGTAAGAATGCATTTGACAAGTATATGAAGCAGTTAGACTCGCATCAAATAGAACAGGTTGGTAAGCAAATGCGAAAAATGATGTGGCCTGATTCTACAGAATGATTATAATTTTCTCAGTTTAGAAACACCCTTTCTAATATGGCTAATGACATCATCTAATGATGTTCCAGGACCAAAGTTTCCAGTAACACCGGATTTTTCAAGTGATTTCTTGTCTTCCTCAGGAATTGTTCCACCACCTATAACAAGTACATCATTGATTCCTTTCTTTTTCAATTCCTTAACAACTCTGGGAAATAATGTTCCATGTGCTCCATTTAAGAGACTAAGTGCAACTGCATCAACATCTTCATCCTCGGCTATTTGTGCTACTCTGTCAGGTGTTGCAAATAGACCAGAGTAAATTACTTCCATTCCAGCATCCCTAAATCCACGACATAATACGAGTGCACCCCTGTCATGACCATCCAAACCGAGCTTAGCAACAAGAATTTTGATCTTGCGTGACGTGGATTTTTGTTTCATGAACTTATTACCACATATTTACCTTAAAATCTTTTGAATTTTCTTTTTTTTCTTGCCTTCCAAAATCTAAAGGCAATAAATCCTCCAATGATTATGATTATTCCAAATATAATTGGGTTAAATGTATGGTCATTAAGAATGCAGTTTAGAATTTCATCATTAATACTGTAATAATCAAGTAATACACCATCAGTTGTGATATCAGTTTCCTCTTCTCTTAGATAGCGAATTCTATCTAGGATTAAATTTTGTATGTTTTCAAGTTCCTGCCTATCATCGGCGCCACATTCATACATGAATTGTATCTACTTCAATGTCTCATTAGTTTTTTCTATATTTACACTGAAATGTTAAGGTGTGATCGTAACTTCCCCGAAAAACTGAGTTTGTGCTATAAATAATCCAATTATTGATATTATGACTATTGCGATGCCAGCTGCTACTCTATCGTTCATATAGATTAGAAAATTCATACTGATATAAACATAAATGATTATACAAAAGCAATAAACGAATATGACAGATATAATCCCACATAATTACGAACTACAGTTTGAGCCATTATTTCATAATTTTACGTTTAATGGCATAGAAATCATTTCTATTTATTTATCAAAATCTACAAATTCAATTGTACTGGATGCTGCAGAATTAAAAATCAAAAAATGTCATGTAGAGCAGGGAAGAAAAATTATCTCCACAAGAGTATCTCTTAATGAAAAAAATGAGCGATTAACAGTAAACCTTGTAAAAAAAATAAGAGGGAAGGCAAAACTTTGTATCGAATTTACTGGAGTTTTAAATGACAGACTTTTAGGATTTTACAAAAGTCAGTACAAAGAGCATAACGGAAAGACCAAATATCTAGCAACAACACAATTTGAAGCTGCTGACGCCAGAAGAGCATTTCCATGCTGGGATGAACCTGCTGTTAAGGCAACATTTAATGTTTCATTATTAGTTGATGGGCATCACGACGCAATTTCAAACATGCCTGTAATATCCAAAAAAACCGTTGGCTCGAAGATTTTGTATAAGTTTGATCGAACACCAATCATGTCGACATATCTTCTATACCTTGGTGTTGGTGAGTTTGAGTATTTACATGGAAGGTTAAGAAACATTAAGATAAGAATTGTTACCACAAAAGGTAACAAGAATAAAGGAAAACTTTCTCTAGACTTCACTAAGAAGTTTCTTTCCGAGTATGAAAGATATTTCGGCATAAAGTATCCTCTTCCAAAGCTGGATATGATAGCAATTCCTGACTTTGCAGCAGGAGCAATGGAAAATTGGGGTGCAATTACATTTAGGGAAGCAATTTTACTATATGACCCAAAGACATCCTCTACTAGAACAAAACAGTATATTGCTGAAGTTATCTCACATGAAATAGCACATCAATGGTTTGGTAATCTAGTAACTATGAAATGGTGGAATGATCTTTGGTTGAACGAAAGCTTTGCAACATTTATGGCAACAAAGATTGTTGACAAGTTTTATCCAGAATGGGATCTTTGGGATCAATTTCTGGATGATGCAATGCTACAGGCAATGAGCCTTGACTCTTTGAGAAGTTCTCATCCAATTAATGTAGACGTAAAACATCCTGCGCAAATTAGAGAGATATTTGATGTTATAAGCTATGATAAGGGTGGTAGTGTATTACGGATGCTTGAAAACTATGTTGGAGTAGAAAATTTTCGCAATGGTCTTAAGCACTATCTTACTAAGCACAAGTTCTCAAACGCTGAGGGGCAGGATTTATGGAATTCAATAGGAAAGATTGCCCATAAACCTGTTAGCTCTATGATGAAGACATGGATTGATCAGGTTGGATATCCTATTGTAGATGTAAAACGTGTGAATTCAAAGATATCATTAACACAGAGACGATTTCTGTCTGATGGAAGCAGGTCATCTAAGGGTAAATGGGCAATCCCAATAGGAATTGAGGAAGGAAATTACCGAAACACAATATTGTTGAAGTCACGTTCTAGTAAACTATCACTCAAAAATCCTGATTCAAATTTCATAGTTAATTCTGGCCGTCACGGGTTTTATAGAGTTCAATATGATGATAACACACTAGCAGATTTATCACTATTAATTGATGAAAAAATACTGGGTCATGTAGACAGATGGAGTCTGCAGAATGATTTATTTTCACATTGTATATCAGGTACAAAGCAATTACAAGAGTATCTTGAATTTACTACATCTTATCACAATGAGGATAATTATATTACATTACTTAATTTGGCACAGAATTTATACTATATTTACAAGTTAACCATCAGGGAGAAGTTTTCTGAAGAAATACGTACGTATGCTGTACAGTTTCTGGGAACAATATTTGACCATCTTGGATGGGATTCTAAGAAGCATGAAAAGCATACAGATACATTATTGCGCAGTTTTGTGATTACATCTCTAGGTAAGATGGGTGATGAGGACATACTTAATGAAGCTAAGAAACGTTTCACTAGATTTCTTAAAAATAAAAATTCACTTGCAGCTGATCTTCAAGAACCAGTTTTTGTATTGACAGCATGGCAGGGAGACAAGAAGACTTACAGTAAACTTTTATCGCTATACAAAAAGGCAACACTTCAGGAAGAAAAATTAAGATTTCTTGGCGCAATGTGTAGTTTTAAGCAAAAAAATCTACTCCAAAAGACATTGGAATTTTCCCTAACACCCGAGGTGCGTTCTCAGAATATCCGTGTACCAATAATGGGTATTTCAGCTAATATTTATGGTAAAGATATACTTTGGCCTTGGCTCAAGAAATATTGGAAGAGACTAGTAAAGAAGTTTGGTGTGGGAAATCCCTTGGCAAATAGAATTGTTGCTAGTATTGGTGGAGTTATTGATGATATGCAAGAAGATGATGTACGTGTATTTTTTAAGAAAAATCCTATGCCTGGAACTGAACGTATATTGGAGCAAACATTAGAAAGGGTAAGAATAAGATCAAAATTTTTGCGGCGTATTAGAAAAGAACTTGCATAAGCATGAGCAAAAAAATTATTATTACTTTGTGCGTAGTTGTCGCATTGATTGTAGGATTAACTGGAATGTATAATTCAGGTATAGATGAAACTGTTATATCACAAACAATTTTTGTAGATGCTATATATGAACCGGAAAATAATGTTGTTAGCATAACATATACTGATAATTCTGAAATGACAAAATTGGTAACTCTTGAAATTCTTGGCATGGAGAAAACATTTCATAAAGAATTTTCACAGCAGTCTTTTATTGAAACAGTTCAAATTAATTCCATACCTCAGTATGGTTGGGCAACTATGCCTGTAACGTTTACTTTAGATCATGAAAAGTTTGGAAAAGTTGGTCTGAAAACAGAGATCCATCTAAGTGAAGAAATGAAACCAAAAGTAATCTATAGTAAAATTTAGCAAATCGACAGATCTATATGCTATTCTCAATTAGATTCGCTGTGGTTAGGACTGTTAGAAAATGGTGGGAAAGTTTTGGAAAAGACCTAGAGGATGACATTGAAGCGAACTCCTGAACACTTGGCACAAACTGATTTTTATTGAAGAAACCAGATATAGATATAGTGGACTTGTTTTCTGATTTAAAAAAGGCAAAGCGTGGAGCTATTGCAAAGGCAATTTCTATATTTGAAAATGACGAAAAACAATCAAGGAAGCTGATTAAAAAAATATTTAAAAAATCAGGTAAATCAATGATTATAGGTATAACCGGACCTGCCGGCGCTGGAAAATCATCATTTATAGACAAGATAACTATCCAACTGAAAAAATTAGGTATGAAACCTGCAGTATTAGCAATAGATCCTACTAGCCATGTATCAGGTGGTGCAATACTTGGCGATAGGGTGAGAATGACGGAATCAGCAGATTCTGGGACATATATTAGAAGTATAGCATCAAGAGGCGCAGTTGGTGCCGTCTCTAGGTCGATACATAACAGTATACGTGTGCTAGAATATGCGGGATTCGACCCAATAATTATTGAGAGTGTTGGTGCTGGTCAGACAGAAATAGAAATATCTAATATTGCTGATATTACAGTTGTTGTATTTAATCCACATACTGGTGACAGTATTCAGACTATCAAGGCGGGAATAACTGAAATTGGAGACATTTATGTTGTACACAAAAGTGACCTTGATGGTGCATCACAGTTGTTTCAATCGGTACAAGACTTTATTGGTAGTATAGAAAAAAATCCACTAATTCTTAAAGTATCGTCAAAGACTGGAAACGGTATACCTGAATTCATAACGAAATTAAAAAAACTAATAGTAGTAAAGCGAAAGGAGAAAAAATTGTCAGAGAAACAAAGGCTTGCCAAAGAACTTGATGATATTATATTAAACAACATCAACAAAGTAGTTTCTACAAAGATGCTTACAAGTAAGTCTTACCAGAGATATCTTAAGAAAGTACAAGAAAAAAAAATTGATCTATTTGAAGCTGCTGATAACATATCTAAAAATATTTTAAAGTGATTACAATGACAAAAGAAAAAATAAAATCAAGAAAGTTTGTAACTGATTCAAATATTCCTGTAAAGTCAGTTTATGATAGAAAAACAAAAAAATCTAAGGATGTTGCACCTGGAAAACATCCATTTACACGTGGAATTCATTCTGGTATGTACCGAGATAGACTGTGGACAATGCGACAGTATTCAGGATTTGGTGATGCAGTACAGACAAACAAGCGTTACAGGTTTATGCTGGAAAAAGGACAAACTGGTCTTTCTATGGCATTTGATCTACCTACTCAAATTGGTCATGATCCAGATTCAATACATGCAGAAGGTGAGGTTGGTAAGGTCGGTGTGTCAATTTCATCACTAAAGGATATGCAAACTGTCTTGAATAAAATTAACTTAGAAAAGGTCTCAACATCAATGACAATTAATGCAACAGCATCCACGCTTTTAGCATACTATATCGCCGTGGGAAAATCACAAGGTGTATCTGCTAAAGTGCTTAGGGGTACAACACAAAATGATATTTTAAAGGAATATGTTGCACGGAATACCTACATCTATCCACCTAAGCCATCAATGAGGCTTATAGGCGATATGATTGATTATTGCGCAAAAAATGTACCACAATGGTATCCAATTTCAATATCTGGCTATCATATGAGAGAGGCGGGCGCAACTGCGGTACAGGAAATTGCATTTACTATTGCAAATTCAATTGAATATATACAAACCTGTATTGATCGTGGACTACAAATTGATGATTTTGCACCCAGACTTTCGTTTTTCTTTTGCTGTACAATAGAGTTTTTTGAAGAGATTGCAAAGTTTAGGATAGCACGTAAGATATACGCAAAGATCTTAAAGGAAAGATTTCATGCGAAGGATCCTAAATCTATGCAATTAAAGTTTCATACCCAAACAAGTGGTGAATCATTGACTGCACAACAACCTGATAATAATATTGTCCGTGTTGGAATACAGGCTATGGCTGCAGTACTTGGTGGTACACAATCTTTACATACAAACTCAAAGGATGAGGCACTAGCACTTCCAACAGAAGAAGCTGCAAAGATTGCACTACGGACACAGCAGATTATAGGATATGAGAGTGGAATTACAAAAACAGTTGATCCAATGGCCGGTTCGTATTATCTAGAATCACTTTGTGATGAAATTGAAGAAAAAACATGGAATTATCTCAAAAAGATTGATAAAATGGGTGGAGCGCTTAAGGCGATTGAAAAAGGATTTTTCCAATCTGAGATTAGACAAAATGCATATCGTCTTAAAAATGAAATTGACAGTCAGGAGCGTGTACTAGTAGGCGTCAACAAATTCGATGAAAAATCACAAGAAAAACAAAATCTTTTACGAATAAATGACTCGCTAGGGGAAAGACAGAGCAGGATGATAAAACAACTCCGAAGTTCACGTGACAATAAAAAGACACAGTACGCCCTATCAAAAATGCAGAAAGCTGCTGACACTGATAAAAATTTAATGCCATTCATTTTAGATGCGGTTCAGGCTTATGCTACAACGGGCGAAATTAGTAATACATTCAGGGAGGTTTTTGGTCAGTATAGACCAAAGGAGGTCTTTTAATTTGAAAATTGATCATATTGCAATTGCTGTAGAAGACTTGGAGAAAACAACTAAGGTTTACCAGGAGATGCTTAATATTAAGGACGTAGAGTTTGAAACTGTAGAATCTGAAGGAGTGAAAGTAGCAATACTTCATTTAGAGAATGGAAGCATAGAGTTAATGCAGCCAACTAATGATGCAAGTCCAATTAAAAAATTTTTAGAAAAGCGTGGTGGGGGTTTACATCATGTTGCACTTCAAACAGAAAATATAGAGGGTGATGTAACTAGAATGGAGGGCTGTGGTATACAATTCTTAGGAAAAATTAGACCGGGTTCTGCTGGTACTAAAGTTACTTTCATACACCCAAAGTCACTAAGCGGTGTTTTAATGGAGCTTTGTAATAAACCATAGAGATATGTACAACAAATTTATTTTATCTGTATTATTTTTTATGTTAACTGTTAATACTGTTTTAGCACCCACATTTGCAGAAATAGAGTTTGACTCAGGACCATTACAGCAAATACCATTGGATGAAAGAGAAAAAGAAGAGGAAGACAATAAAGAAATATGGACATATGCAATTATTCTTGTAATAGTTTTTCTTATAATTAGATTGTTGTTTAAAGTTATAAAAAAACGTATTAAGCCAAAAAAAGATTAGCGTACAGCTAGACCATCAAAGCAGTCAGCACATAAATCATCATGTGTTGTCAATCCTTTCGGCATCTTTAGTCCACGTTTTCTGCAATCTGATACTGAAAATTTTAGAGCAAACCTACCAAGATCTTTTTTGCATTTATAACACAAATGTTTACCTTCAATAAGAAATCTTAGATTTAATCTACCCAATGCAGGTAAGTTGACTATTTTGAAATACAACATCATGTTAACAAGAAACTTGTTTTGTTTTACATATTCATCAAGTTCTTGCCTCTGACCATCAGTAACAAATTGAATAATTTTTTTCCACTCATCCTTTAGATTGTCAATATATTCTTCAACTATTTTGGAGCCAGTATCTGTTGTATTGAAATAATATTGAGTCTGTCCCCAAATGCCTTTTCCTTCAACATCTTCTACTAATTTGGATTTAACTAAAAACTCTAAAATTCTTTCTACGTCTTTTTTTTCTAGTCTACTTGTGTCCTTTATGTTTTTGATCGTTCTACCTCCACCTTCAATGGCGCCCAAGACTTTCATATCATTGACTTCAAAATTCATAAAAATAATGTAGAATAACCGTTTTAAAACTTGTCTGGTTTTAGTAATGATTTTTACACTACCAGTTGTAATTGAATATATGGATAGTTGTTCAAGTGGTGGTACTGCATACAGGCATGGTAAAACATATGAGGAGTGTAAGCAATTAGCGGAAGATTTTACGGTAGAACTGAAACCAGAAATTGAAAAGAATGGTAAATTACTTTGGTCTGAACTAATAAAGAAAGTAAAACATGATGAACTTGTTTACAAGCTTACACTCAAGTATCTTAGACGTGACGGATTTGATATTGGAAATAACAAGATGCCAGAAATCAAAAAAATTTGATCGCTATACTAGTGCTAATTTTTGTTCCTAAAATTTAATTTTGAGTTCCGTACTACAGGTGGGTATTATTAAATTCTTTGTTGGCAATAAAGTTAAATACACTAATTTTGTGGACATCGTGTTGAAAAGGAAACCAGTTTTAGTATTGGGTAGCTTATTTGTAATTTCTCTAATATTTGCAATGATGCCTGATGCTGAAGCAGCTGGAGTTATAGAAGGCGAATTTAAGCTAGGAGAGGTTTTAGATGAATCAATAGGTTGGTTTATTGTCGTAGGTCTCGGTGCAGTATTTGCAGGTGTAATTTCGGCTGAAATTAAGTTGGAGGAAAAATACCTAGGTCACGTTCAAAACTCAGAGTGGTTTAACACTGCTGGTAGGGTAATTAAGACTGGTTTAACAGCAGCAGCAATTGTTTCTGCATGGACTTGGGCTGCCACACTGCTTCAATCCTCAACAGTAGCGTAT
>LUMJ01002095.1_pt1 | contig 10713 bp, 10 predicted proteins | sample 729631 | NCBI WGS metagenome assembly LUMJ01 (sample SAMN03860266, study PRJNA289734) | marine metagenome | biome: seawater column; feature: ocean; material: water; isolation source: Red Sea water column Station 22 - depth 500m | place: Saudi Arabia: Red Sea | collected 2011-10-15 | depth 500 m | reverse complement strand
GGTCTTCGTCTAACTTTTGTCCAAGATTCTTCTAGTAGTTTGAATGTAGCCTCTTCTAGGCTTCCTTTAGGAATTGAAAATTTTACTGGTGCAATTTTTTTCAAAGCATCATAAGCTAATATAAATGCGATCTGTCAATTTTTGCCTTCTTTCCTTGCATGAAGTTTCATGTGTCCCTTCTGGATTCCCTCAGTCACCAACGCACGCATGGCAGCAAAGTTTTGAGCCAAACCCGCTACAGCCATAATACATGAAAGCTCCTGAGGTGTCGAGACTCCAAGAATTTTCATACAAATTTTTGCAATTGGATGATGTTGTATAACTCCTCCAATTATACCAACAGAAAGTGGTAGTTGAAAATTTCCAATTAAATTTCCATTTCCATCCTTTGACCATTTTGTTAGTGAACGATATGCACCACTTTTAGAAGTATACGCATGAGCAGCTGCTTCTATAGCTCGACTATCTTGTCCTGTAGCATTAGCAACTGCTACTACACCATTCATCACACCCTTGTTATGAGTCACAGCTCTATATGGATCATTTTCAGCAAATTGAAATGCCAAGATGATATCATCTACAGTTTTTTCACCGCCAACTGCATCCTTATCAAATACCGCTGATGCATTAACCATCCTTTTCGTAGAATAATTTGATAATATACGAAGAAGAACTTTTCCACCAGTTAGCTTTTCTATTAATGGTGCAACTGCTTCACACATAGTATTCGTTACATTTGCACCCATTGCATCGGCAACGTCAATCATAAGTTCTACAATTAGCATATGACCTGAGTCAGTCTGTATATCTTTACAAGAAACTTCCTTTGCACCTTTTCCCATTTTGGAAAGTGTGTCACTTTTTGAATTAGCTAGAGTTAGAATTTCATTGGTAGCACCAATAACTTTGGGTATTACTGACTGTACATCAACATTTACTACCTGAATTTGACCGATGCTATACGATTGTTCAGCTTCAGCTTTAAATCCACCATGAATTCTTGCAATTTTAGCTGCCTTTGATGCAGCTGCAATTACTGAAGGTTCTTCAATTACCATGGGAATTAGATAATCCTTATTATTGATTTGGAAATTTGTAGCAATTCCTAATGGTAGTGAGAATGTACCAATTGCATTTTCTATCATCTCATCAGCTTTGTCATACGAAATTCCTCCTGTAGCATCTTGTATGATTTTTAATTCGTCTTGTGATAAGCCAGCAAAATCTGCCACCACGTCAAGTCTTTCTTTTAGTGATTTTTCAAAAAATTTCGATATAGACGAATCAGTCATTTTATTTCAATATCCTCAATAATTTATCATCATCCTTGTCGGGAAAAGCTTTCCCATCGGTATTTGAAGTAATCAAATATAGATAGCCGTCCGGTCCTTGAATAACATCTCTGATTCTTCCCATCCCACTAAGGATATTTGTTTGATCTTTTATTTCATTGTCATCAACACTCAGACTAAATAGTCCAGAACCGCGCAAAGTTGCCATAATTAGCAAGTTTTCTAGTTCAAATTTATCACCATGATAAAACACAATACCGCCAGGTTCTATGGCAGGATCATAACAAATCAGGGGTTCAACAAATTTTTTATCATTAAAGCATTGTTGAGCCGGCCATCCATAGTTTTTTCCTGATTCAACTAGGTTGATTTCATCATTTTTAGATGGACCAATTTCAGTCACAAAGAGATTTCCAGATTCATCCCAAGCAAAACCCTTTGGATTTCTATGACCATACGAAAATACAAGCGAGTCTGAAAAAGGATTATCGTCCGGTATAGTACCATCATCGTTCAATCGCAGTATTTTTCCTTCCAATGATTGAAGATCCTGAGCCCCGTGTGAGGAATCTGATATTGAGCCTGTACCCACATAGAGCTTTCCGTCTGGTCCAAATTTGAGTGCGCCTCCGTTACTAAATGCAGATCCTGGTATATCATCAAGTAATGTTACAGCATGAATAAGCTTATTTTCTGATTCGGTTATCCTGAGAATCTTATTGTATAACTTGTTATTGTTTTCATATGTAAAATATACGTACAAAAAATGATTTTCCGCAAAATTTGGATGAGTCGCAATTCCAAGTAATCCACCGTCAAAAACCTCTACAGTTCTTAACACAGCTAGCGGATCTTCCAGAAGAACATCAGATTCAATAACCCTAACCCGACCAATTTTTTCTGTTAAAAAGATTTTATCTCCAGCAAAATCAATAGCGCGAGGTTCTTCTAAATTAGTAGCTAAAATTTGCACAAATTCATTATCGGATTTTATTATAGGTTCAGGTATAGGTGGTGGATTAGAAGGTGAAGTCCATATTATGATAGCAAAAATAATTGCTCCAGCTATTCCGGCTATTCTTATTCGCTTATCCACAATGATATAATTTTAGAAATGCTAATAATAATTACGAGTTTGATAAAGGCGTATATAACACATAAAGAATTTTTGTTCAGCGGGGTGGGGAAGTCAGACTACCTGTGGTAGGACAAAGTCATCCCGTCGGGCTCATAACCCGAAAATCAGTAGTTCAAATCTACTCCCCGCTATATTCCCTTAACTGCTTTCAATAACGAAAAAGCTAACCCCGCATCTTTGTAAAAAATCACATCGGGATAACAATTTGTCATCCAGTGTTCAGAATAATTACTTCTCGGATCATTAATAGTATATAATTCCATGTTTAAGCAATCATGATCGTATTCATATGGATGGGTATTATCAAATTCCCAATCAAACCCGTTACTAACTGGATCTTCTGGTGGATAATCATGACCTCTAATTAGGGTAATAGTATTAGCCACATAATCAACTTCAATTTCTGCATAAAGTGCATTAGGATAAAGATAAACTACCAATGGGTGACTAGTTACAGCATCAAAAATTGTTTGTGTAACATATTCATTATGTAACATTATCACTTTATCATATCTTTTTAGTATGTCAGGATTCTTATCTATATCAATATCATTAATCAGGTCATAGCCTAACAGTGAAAAAACTTGAACACCACTCCCACTTGCAGTAAATTTCAGTGATGGTGGTTTAATTGTAGTTGTTGTACAGTCATCACAATCTCCTCTATAGTAATCATAAAAACCGCCTTGTTCATATGCAGTATTTGTAAAGAGAGGAAATACAACAACAGCTCTTTGAGAATCATCATGCCATAATGCTATCTCATTATACTGATCCATTTTGTAAGGATTAAGTCCATGTATGGGTGATACCCATTTTTTTATTCCATCCTCTATGAGGTAACTTTTTGGATGAACATATGTCTCAAATAGTGCTGAAAAAAGATAAACAAATTCATGTTTGTCTGTAGACACCATGTTCGAAATTACGACATCATCAATTGGTAAACCCGAAAGATACGCTTGATCAGATATGTACATAATTCCATTTTCAATAAGCCATTTAAGTCCAGAGACAAATGCAGAATCCGGAATGTTTCCATTAGCCCACCATCCAGCTGTATTTTTTATCCATCCGGGAACCCTGTAATCAGAACCAGGTGTGTTATCTAGATTTTTAGCAGTAGGTATGTTAGTAATTACAATAATCCTGTTGTCAATTAAATATCCAATAGCTTGTAGAAATTCATCCTCAGTAATTTTTCCATCTGCCCACCATCCAGCTGTATTTTTTATCCAGTCAGGGACTGGTGGTATTTCAGTTGAAATAGATTTAGATTCATGAATTGCCCAAGAATTCAAAATAGCATTTGATGGTACAATTAATCCCACTAATAAAAAGAATAGAATGATATGTACTGTAAACTGTCTGTGAAAAACCCCTTTCATGAATTTAAAAATCATATCTTGCATTAAATGCTATCTATCTTCTAATGTCATTCTGAAATTATAGAATTTTGATACATAGCAATAGTTTTGAATTTTATTTCTATATTTAAAAAATATTAAACCATGGAAGTGATGTATCAAACAAGTCATTCTTGTTTCTTTTTTTAATCCTTTGATATGGTCGTGTCAAATGACGATGTGCAGAAACAGTGGGTAGGTAAAATTTTGGTTGTATTTTTCGAGAAATTTCTAAATTATATTTTGATATCACATCTAAAAATTCTATATTAAATACTCTTACATGGTTTTTTGATGCTTTCCTTATCCCACCACCTACACGAATTATGTCTCCAGCTATAAGGTTATCTGCTACTTTAGTTATTTTTGTTGGCTTGTATACACCACATCTAATTTTTCTATCTTTCACTTGAATTGAAAAAAATACGTGACCGCCAAGCTTAGTAACAGGTTTATTGCAAACTTTTCCAGTCAAAAAACCTGAAGTATAAGGCTTAAGATCGTCAATTTCTAAATCATGCTGTAAATGATCTCCAGTTCCTTGATTTGATTTGAATACCATGTATCCATCTAATTTTTCATCTGTTCTTACCATAGTGGATGCTAAAACCACAGATTTTACACTTTCACCACGTATTCCATAAAATACAGGATCTGGTCCATGTGGTGTAATTAGTACTCTATCATTATCATTATCATAACTACTAAATGTTTTAGGAAAAGTATCTGATTGCATCCTTTTCACGCTATCTTTGTTAACGATTCTTTTTTTCCCAAATTTGGATTTTTTTCTGTAGCATAATAGCTCGAATGTATGATCAGAAAATTTGTAGCCTATTGCACCAATAGCACCAACTAGACCTTGGCCATTTCCCAGATAAAATGAATCAATTTTATTTTCCGAAACAAACTGTTTAGCTTTTCTTCTACTGATCAATTTCCAAAGAGCTAGATTACTAAATTTTTGAAATGACGTAGGAATTGATTCATTTTGATAAAATACAAGACCGGGATTTGCACCATTTTTTGTATCCGAATATTTTACCAGAAATTGTATGATTTTATTTTTTATTTTTTGAGGATTAGTGGTCTTTATGGTTAATCTAACGGCTCCATTACCCCTAGTTTTCCATGGGATATTAGGATTGAATCTGATTAATGATGGATAATCCAACAATTCAACCTTCTGTTTTTCAAGAAATTTAATAATTTCATAGGAAAGAAACGTTGTGCACATCCCTTTTGGTGAGTCAGTATCATCAATTCCTATATGGAGAATTTTACTTTTTTTCAACATATACTTTGAATAATTCACTCATTTTTGAGTTTTGAAATTCTAGCTTGATTTAAATTAAAAATCAACTATTCATCAGAATACTAATGATAATTATTGACGAAAAAAAGATTTTCGAGGTTATAGAAGAACGTAAGCCTGTTTCAGTGGCATTAAATGGTCCTGATGGACTACTTCCGAAGGTACAAGATCTTAGCCTCAGGATCGGTAAAAAATTTGGAATTCCAGCCTATCTTCTTGCTGATACCACGTGGGGTACATGTGATCTAAATTCAAAAAGTGCGGAAATTTTGAATGCTGAAATATTATTCAATATAGGTCATACAAGTAAAATGGAATTATTTGAAAAAAATGTGATTATGATTGATGCGTTTGATGATATTTCTTTTGATGCAGTGGCAAAAAAATGCATTGAACTTGTTAGAGGTAAAACAATTTCACTAATTACAGACAGTCAACACCTTCATCAAATTAAACCTGTTAAGAAGATGTTAGAACAAAATGGAATTAATGTTAAAATAGGAAAGGGAAAAGGGCAACTAAATGATGGACAGGTTTTTGGGTGTGAATTCTATCCTGCTACTGAAACTATGCATAAAGTAGATGCTAATATTTTTTTGGGGCAAAGTAATTTCCATGCGGCTGGAATAGCTTTAGCTACAAACAAACCAACCTACATTTTAGATCCATACTTTAATGAAATACAAGAGATAACTGAATTTGCAAGAAAACTACAGAAAAAAGCAACTTTAGCAATTTACAAAGCTGCTGAAGCTAAAACATTTGGTGTGATAGTAGGATTAAAAGAAGGGCAACTTTCTAAATTAACTGGACTCAAGTTCAAAAAAGAATTAGAAAATATTGGTAAAACAGTTCATCTTATAGCATTAACGGAAATTACAAATGAGAGATTACGAAATTTGAAAGATATTGATGCTTTCATTCAGGTAGCCTGTCCTAGAATTTCAACTGATATGAAATTTGACAAACCATTATTATCAACACCTCAGACTACTGCCTTGATAAAGATACTAAGAAAAGAAAATATTGATGAGTATTTTCAGATTGAACACTGGCTATAAACAAATAATAGTCATAATTTAAAAATTCTATACATGTCTAATTCAGTTTTACCTGGTGATAAAATTGCCATAATTGAGGAATATGGTTCAGGAAATAATACCTACGATGATGGTGAGATTATAAGATCCACAACTGTTGGTCAAAGTGATATTAATAAAAAAGATCGTGTAATTGATGTAAAAAACATAAAACCTACATCTATGCCAAAACCCGGTGATATTGTAATCGGTACTGTAGAAGCTGTGTTAGGCTCAATGTTGGTAGTCTTATCTAAGTACATAAATTCTGAACCTGTTCAATCACAAGTTGAGTGTATTTGTTCAACATCAAATATTAGAAAAAGAAATATTGCTTTAGTAAATGATCTGATAAAAATAAAAATTCTTGGAACATTAAATGGTGCTATACATGGAACTATGAATGACCAAGACTTGGGCGTATTATTTACAAAATGTAGAAAATGTGGTAAAGATGTTAAACCATTACGTGATATAATAAAATGTATTGAATGCGGTTGGACTGATGATAGAAAATTATCTAGTGATTTTTTAAAGAGTGACTTCATAAGAGTGAGAGAATAAAATATGAAACGTGTTTCGTTCCAAGGTGAACGAGGAGCATATAGTGAAGCAGCTGCAATGGCATTTTTTAATGATAAAATTGAAACAATTTCATGTACAACTTTTGATTTAGTATTAAAAAATACTGTAGATGATAAAAGTGATTATTCTATATTGCCTATAGAAAATTCACTTGAAGGAAGTGTAGGCGAAAGTAATGATTTGTTATTAACAACAAATCTTACTACGGTAGGCGAGATTTATCATAGTATACAGCATTGCCTTATTGGGACTGGTTCAATTGAAGATATTGATACAATATACTCTCATCCACAGGCTTTGGGTCAATGTAGAAAATTTATTTACGAACATTCTTTGAAAACAATTCCAACATATGATACAGCAGGTAGTGTGAAAATAATCAATGATTTGAATAAGAGGAATGTTGCATGTATAGCTAGCGGTAATGCCGCAAAAATTTATGGAGTTCCTATAATCCAGAAAAAAATTGAAGATAATCAAAATAACTACACGCGATTTCTTGTATTTTCTAAAGAAAACGTTGAGAAATCTGAAAAAAATAAGACATCCATTATTTTTTCTGTAAAGCATGAAGCTGGTGCTTTATACAGAATTATTAATGAATTTTATCAGTATAAGGTAAATCTAACAAAGATAGAATCACGACCAAACAAAGATACAGTTTGGGAATACAATTTTTATGTTGATTTCGAAGGTCATCAGAACGATTCTTCAATTAAAGAATTGATACAAAAGCTAAGAGATAATTCTTCTTTTGTAAAAATTTTAGGTTCTTATCCTCTTGCAAAGCTAGACTAGACTAAAACCCTCGTGGTTTTTTTGCACTAAAAGCTGCACTAAATCCAATAACAACAATACCAGCTATAATAACCAAAATATGGTATGTAAAGAATAATGGGTCACGAGACAATTCAAATGTTCCAGATATATTGAATTCAGATTTTCCGGTGTTTTGAACTTGGATTATATTTTCACCAGAGATTGTGTTTATCCATGAAAAATCTGCTTTATCTTTATAGCTGCCATCCACATTATTTTTTCCATCATCTAATTTTATCAGAATCACCAACCCCAAAAGTATCATTAATTTCTCTAATTTCATTTGGATTTGCAAGTGAATCAACCAAGGAAGCGAGACCAAGTACTGTGATAATACCCCCTACTATTAGACCAATAACAGTATACTTGCTTAACATGAAAAAAATTCTTAGATGACAAATAAAAAACTAACTTTCTTCAATAATGGGTAAAACTAACTTGTAAATCTCTTCAGCAATAATCATATTTCCTTCATCACCCACATGACCACGGTCAAAAAATATTGTTTGTTTGTGATTATCAAATATGTGAGTTAAATCTGCTGTATGCACACAATTTGTTAATTCAGGCAATACATCAACATATTTTTGTAATGCTATAGGTACCAGAACAAAATCCTCATCTGCGGTTAAGTTAGACTTTTCAAATTGAGTAAGAGTTCTATCGCCTGTTCCTAATATAGGCTGTATCATAATCAATGTGCTAATATTTTTTTGTTCCGCCGAAATACACATATCATTCCATCTTTCCTTCCATAAGATAATTTTTTTATCCAAATTAGTTCCATCCCATGCTCCAGAAAAAGTATTTTTATTTTCCATAGCGATATCTCTAATTACAAAGGGAGTTTTGTAATATGGTATAATATCATGTAGATCCCTGACAATATCATACAATTGACCTTCAACACCTCTTTCATCTATATGAGATGTATATGAAATCCAAACATCATTCCAGCCATCAAATACTATGATCAAATCAGGATCAAAATCAAATAAAATATCCTTCACGAATGGAGCTTCTGTTTTTGAATACGCGCCAACAGTTCCTGCGTTAATGATTTCTACGTTTAAACCCAAGTTTGTTGTGTCAAATTTTTTCTGTAGATAACCAGGTACAGTATTCTCATCACTTGTAGCTGCTGAACCAAAAGTAGTAGAACCGCCCACAACAAAAATTCGAAATGTGTTTGCAGGTTTATCCATTGACATTTCGGGTCCTCTAAAACCAAAACTATTGATATTTACATATTCATAATGTTGGTTAGGATAAATTTGCCAGTATTCATTATGCATAAGTTTAACCTTATGATATTCATTACACATTTCAACTAATACATTCTCAGGAATATTTTTGTAAACTTCACTTTTTACAAAATTACAGGACTTCTCTTCATCAATTTGATATACTTGTGCGAATATTTCAAACACGGCAAGTAAAACTATTAGTAGTAAAATTCCAAGAACAAATTGCTTTTTGTAAGAAACCTGAACGGACATTTTCATTAACCTTGTTTATGAATAATGTAGTTACCTAGAATAAGATAATCCATATCTGTTTTTAGAATCATTGCATGAGCCTGTTCTGGTGTATTTACAATCGGTTCGCCCATAACGTTCATTGATGTATTAATAATAACAGGAACATGAGTTAATTTGTAAAATTCGTTGATAAGATCATAATATAATGGATTCACATCTTTGGATACTGATTGTAATCTACCTGTTCCATCAACATGAGTAACAGCAGGAATCTTATCTGGTTTTTTTACTTTAGCCACAAGTAGCATGTATGGACTTGATCTATCTATATCAAAGTATTCTGAAACATGTTCATCCAATATGCTTGGCGCAAATGGTCTAAATGATTCTCTATGCTTAATTTTCTGATTTAGTATATCTTTCATCTTTGCATTACGAGGATCTGCAAGTATGCTTCTGTTACCCAAAGCACGTGGTCCCCATTCCATTTTTCCCTGATACCAACCAACAATATTTCCTTCAGAGATTAGTTTGGCAGTACTCCTGAGTAATTGTTCTCTCTCCAAAAACTCATAAGAAATTTTATTTTTTTCAAGGAATGATTTTATATGATCATTTGAATATTCTGGTCCAACGTAAATATTATTTACAATTCTTTCAGCATCTTTCTGTATAATTCTTTTATTTTTTTCATGGCAATGGTACAAATATTGTGCACAACCAACTGCACTACCCGCATCACCTGGGGATGGTGGAATATGTAAATTTTCAAATGGACCCTCTTTCAATATTCGATAATTAGCAACACCATTTAGTGCAACACCACCACCAAAACAAAGATTTTTCATCTTTGTTTTGTTATGTACATGATTAACCATCTTGAGTAAGATATCTTCTAGGACTAATTGTGCACTAGCACCTATATCGTAATGAATCTGTTCTGCTTTCTCATCACGTTTTCTTGGTGATATTCCAAAAATATCAGAGAAATTTTGGTTTGTCATATATTTGTCATATGTAAAAGCAAAATATTTCATGTTAAGATGTATGCTCCCATCATTTTTGACGTCAATTAGTTCGTTCAATATACTATCGTAATATTTTGGCTTTCCATAGGAAGATAATCCCATAAGCTTGTACTCTCCTTCATTTACCTTGAAACCAAGAAAATATGTAAATGCCGAATAAAATAAGCCTAGAGAATGTGGCCATCTAATATCATTAATCAATTTAATGTTGGTATCTTTTCCAGTACCAAATGTTGTAGTAGACCATTCTCCTACCCCATCCACAGTTAAGATTGCAGCTTCATCAAAAGGTGAAGTGAAGAATGTATGTGCAGCATGAGACATATGATGTTCAGGAAAAATTATCTTCCCTTTGAATCCCTTAAGATGTTTATTGATCTCATCCTTGACCCAGAGTCTTTTATGAATCCATTTGGGAATTACATCTAGAAAACTAAAAAATCCTCTTGGTGCAACTCCAATATAATTATCAAGAAGACGCTCAAATTTTAAAACTGGTTTATCGTAAAATGCAACAGAATCTATGTTTTCTGCACTAATTCCAGCTTCCTTTAAACACCAATCTATTGC
>LUMJ01002192.1_pt1 | contig 10719 bp, 7 predicted proteins | sample 729631 | NCBI WGS metagenome assembly LUMJ01 (sample SAMN03860266, study PRJNA289734) | marine metagenome | biome: seawater column; feature: ocean; material: water; isolation source: Red Sea water column Station 22 - depth 500m | place: Saudi Arabia: Red Sea | collected 2011-10-15 | depth 500 m | reverse complement strand
GTATCATATATATCTGTAATCACCCCCTGATCGTCCACCAATTCAGTGTTTCTGTGGGGTATGTTCATTATATGCTTCCAAAAAGGTGCATCATTTTTGATGGCATTTACCGCTAAGCCTATGTGCTCAATACCAAGAATTTTCATAACCTAATCTATGGCCGTAAAGTGAAGTCACTCTATAACTAAATTAGATTTAATTCAGTTGAGTTTAGAGAAATTCCAAGCCCATTTTTTTGAGGCAATGTCAATTTACCACCCTCTACCGTAACACCAAGGTACGGATCATTACTAATTAATAGATTTCCGTCTAAATCTGCATAATCGACTAACGGAGACAAATGTGCGGCGGCAGTAATCCCAATCGATGTCTCTATCATACAACCAAGCATCACCTGCATATTACGTTCTCTGGCCATTTTTACCATTTTAAGGCCTTCATGCAGGCTGCCACATTTCATAAGTTTAATATTAATCCCATCGAAAACACCCTCTATTTCACGTATATCCTCTGAATTTAGACTATTTTCATCTGCAATCAGGGGTAAGGGCGACTTCTTACGTAATTCAGCCGTATCGGTCAAGTTTGTGGATTTAAAAGGCTGTTCCACAAATTCTACATTCCGCTCCGCCAGCCATTTGGACATTTCGATGCCAGTTTCCAAATCCCACCCTTCGTTAGCATCAATGCGTATCAGCTGATTCGTCTCCTCCCGAATAGCATTCATGATGGCTTTATCCTTCTCCATACCCATACCCAATTTCACTTTCAGGATATGGTAAGGCGCTCCCTCCTTTACTTTTTCAGGGATTAAATTCATATCCCCAATAGAAATCGTGTAAGATGTTTTGGGTGCTTTTGAAGGATCAGCACCTAAATATTCGTAAAGGGGCATCCCTTCCTTTTGGCACCACCAATCCAGGATGGCCATGGAAAATGCCACTTCTAGGGATTTGATTCCTTTGCACTGGGGCAATACAGCATCCGAAAAAGCGATGGGATCATCCATAGATTGCGGTAAAGAGATACCATCATTCAAAACACCTAGAATATCCTTCGCAAATTCATTGTAACGCCCTGAAGGGGCTGCCTCCCCTCGACCAATTATTCCACCCTCTTCTAAATAGACAAATACAACATCGTAGTAATCATGAGTACTTCTAGAAATGCCAAAAGGATGATTACAATTAATACGGAAATTGGTGAAAGATAAATTCATTAGCGATCCGGCGAAGCAGCATGCCCTTCCCAATCTGGAGGTGACTTTATGTCCCAAAGATGCAAAATAGGCACTATCGGCCAAGGTAAAACCATCAGAACCGGTAAATTCGATATCAATACCATTTTCGACAGGATGAACTCGTGGCATAGTCATTGCCGATTCTAGAGAAGAACCCTGATCAATAATTCGACTTACTACAGCCACAATCGATGAGGGAATTCTTGAGCCGCCTGCAGCGCCAAGCCCAAGTATGGGTTGGCCATCCTTAGAAACCATTAATGGTGATATATGAGATGGCGCTCGGTCTCCCCCCTTTACTTCCCCTAAATACCCTCCAAGGGTTTGAGCGTGCACAAAACCTAGTCCTGGAGTAGCCACTTTAGACCCCATTGTGGTACCCACAGTTTGTGTCAACGCAACAATCATTCCATTTTTATCAACAACAGTTAAATGGGTTGTATGACCCATGGGCGCCGTGTAAGATTCTGGAAGCGATCCCCATTCTACGAATGCTTGTTCATTATGGACTTCAGCCGCCCGTTTTTCCGCCCACTCTTTAGATGTAAGTCGATCTGCATCTGATAATGATTTTTGCTCCCTTCGATCCAAATACGCAGCCTCAATTGCATGAAATACATTTTCACCCCATACTTGATCATCCGTTAAATCATCAGCCAAAATTTCTAATATTTGAAGCGCTTCAATGGTGATGGCACCAAATGCTGGCATCCACAGTGCAGTGAGATCGTACCCACGATAAGATCCGCTAACAATGTGGGAATCCATAGCCTCATATTCAGCCATGGCCTTCATAGATAAAACACCACCATTAGCCTGATTGTCTGCCACTAGTTTTTCGGCAATCCATCCTTTGTAGAATACGTCAGGACCCTCATCCGATATTGCCTTGAGTACTTTCGCTAAATCTTTTTGAACAAACCACTGCCCAGGAACCATAGGCTGACCGTCTTTATTAAGAAAATATTGGCGTGAACCAGCAAATTCATTTAATTGTTCATTAACCATACCCATTCGAATTGCTTCCCCATTAATGAGGGCGTGCCCTTTTTCTGCAAGGTCAATGGAGGGTTTCATAATTACTGATCGCGGCAAGGTACCGTGAGAGCTCAATGCCTTTGATAGTCCACGCACCACTCCAGGTACTCCTATGGATGGATATCCATATCGTTTTTTAGGTGCATTCTCATAGTCATAGTCGCTGGGAGCGGCCGTAGTGCCATCAATCCCATGGAACCCTGACTGAGGTGAATAAATTAGTATTTGGGTTCGACCGCCGATACCGCTCATAGAGGGCTCAACCACTGCCAGACTAAAAGCAGCAGCAACAGCAGCATCGACGGCGTTCCCTCCTCGCGACAGTATATCTACACCGGCTTTGGTTGCCAATGGATGAGCGGTGACAACTACACCGTTCTCAGACTGCCGCACTTTTTGTTTTGATTCAGGATACCCTTCTGTTTGGTCAATAATAGACCGGGTACAACCAAACCAAATCAAAAATAGGATAAAATTAATTCGTTTCATGAGTAGATCTCTTTCTCAATTGCATCAATAAAATCCATGTTACCAAACCGAACTAAATCGGTTGTTGCGAGATTAAATTCTTCGGCCGTACGCTGAAGTTGAGCTTTGGCTTCTGATTCTGATAATTTAACGGTCAATAAATTGATCCCGACAAATTTGGATGCTTTAAAATGCTTCATCAGGTGAACATGAAGATCCATGACAAGTTTCATGGATGCCATGGGGTAATCGGTCACATCTTCTGGTCGACTCGGGTCATGGGTCATAATCATATAATCGGGCATAGCTCCATGCAAAAGGCCCAAAGTCACACCGGCATAATATTGATTGGTGAGCGATCCCTGCCCTTCTACAATGACCAATTCAGTATCAGACGGAAGTTGATCGATCTCATGCTCTATTTCTCCTGACATGAAATCGGCTTTGACCGCATCGATGGGTATACCAGCACCACTGAGAAGAATACCAGTTTGCCCTGTGCCAATAAATTCTACCTTCCGCCCATTTGATTTCTTAGAAAAACGAGGCGGATCCGTCGGACGTCTAAGGTCGGTCATGGTAACATGATTTGCACTTGCCAATTCCTGAAATTCTTTGTCATCACCTAGGAATTGATGCATCCCGCTAATAATATCACAACCATAGTTTATGGCGTCCACTACTTCAATACGATTTTCCGGACTGATAAAGCCTCCTTGTGACGCATTACCAATCACTAATGTATCTGGATCCAAATTCTTACATTCTTTAAAACTGGTGACCACAGGTGTATTTCCGCCATAACCCAATTCATCATTAGATGTAATTCCTGCTTTAGTTTGATCAATGATGGCCACAACCTCATCAGGTCGATACCGAAGAAGCATATTCCCAGTCTTATTTTTGATATAATTAAATGCACCGTGGCAACAAATAACTATTTTTTTCCGTTTATTCACCATTTTACGATTTAATCTTTTTGAGATGTTTTAATTTCTACCACTTAAAAGAGAATAGATTTCCCTCCAAAAACCATCGAATATTAACAAAATGGAAAATATTTTACACTTTAAATATTATGGAATCTTGTCACTATTTATTTTTTCATTTTGGCTTGGATGTGAAGATAATATCGAAAAAAATGAACAAGAAAATGGACCCAAGAAATTAATCTCTTTTGGAGTCAGCAGTTTTTCTTTCGATAATTACGAACCTCTGTCCCATAAACCAATCGAAGTCCACGTTTATCTTCCAGATTCTGTAAAGACAGACCTTCCAATTATGTTTGTTATGCACGGTGCCAGTAGGAATGCCCAGGATTACTGCTTTACATGGGTAGCACATGCTAAGGAATATCAATTTATTACTGTATGTCCTGATTTTTCTGAAACAATGTATCCTGGATCGGAACAATATAACTTGGGCGGTATGCAGTTAAATGGCATATGGCAAGATTCAACAAAATGGGCCTATCAATACATTGAAGCAATCTTTCAATTTCTAAAAAACGAAAAAGTATCTTCTGTAGAAAGTTATGGACTTTACGGGCATTCTGCTGGATCACAATTTGTACATCGACTATCCTTATTTACAAATCCCAAACATGCATCTATCATTATATCTGCCAATGCAGGTTGGTACACAACCACGGATTTCGATGAATCCTTTCCTTATGGACTAAAAGATAGCCCAATTACCTTAGAGCGTTTAAAGAAAAAATTTGAATTGCCCATGGTTATTTTATTGGGTGAGGATGATAACGACCCGAACCATTCTTCTTTAAGGAAGACTGAAGAAGCTATGCGTCAAGGGAAGCATCGTTTTGAAAGAGGCCACTATTTTTTTAACACAGCCCAGGCCATGGCTGATTCTTTAGGTGTCGAATTTAATTGGATATTGGATACCGTTCCTGGTGTGGGTCATTCCAACACGGGTATGGCACCAAAAGCCGCAAAAATATTCTTCGATAAATTAAAGGATTAGTATTTCAAGTTTCGCTTTAAGTGTCTTTTGTAATATATTTCAGTAGCGGAAGTAAATGAACTAGAAAAACTTGACCATGTAGATTGATTCTCCCTGATACCTGGCTTGGGAGCTTCCACTTGTATGGCACTGATCAACCCCCCATTTCTTGATCCATGACGAGCCGTATTATACCCCCCTGAAAAGTATCGCATTCCTCCTGGGCCTGGGTCATTGACACTGGGTACACTTTTGAATCCTAGACTGTCTAATAGTGTACCAAAACTATTCGGCCCTCTTAAAACCTCAATAAATGAGTACGAGGATGAATCTACTAACGTTCGGATGCTAGATTCATTTTTGAATGTATTTGTATTTAATACTGCGTCGGACAAATCTAGTTCTGATCCAGACAACAGGTAGCCCAACCAATTTCTCAGATCATAGAAACCATCAGGATTCTTGCCATGACCATGCATATCGAAGAATAATCCGGAGCCAAAGTCCGTCTCAATCTTCTTTTTTGCAGCATCAATATAATGGTGATACTCTTGCCAAGCCCTCAAAGCATACTTATCCTCTTGAGCCGCTTCCACGCTGTCCCTGTTTGCATCCAATTTCGTTCGTTTTAGCCGGCACAGTATCACATGGGGTCTCCTTCCTCCAAACCGAGCAATCATGGTATCCATGAGCGTTTTCGTTAATTCATAAGTATTATCATCTGTCTCCATTGTACCATAAGTTCGGTCAGGAATCTCATCAGGGGTCAATCGTCCACCATGAGGCGCTGAGGATAATAGGGGGCATCATGCCCGAGAGATGGAAATGGATCTTGATTTACAGGTGTGGTATCTGCAGGAATAATTTCATCTGGCTCTTTCTCCCCATCTTCACATCCCAGAATAATGGAGCCAATTGTAATGAGGCCAACGAATAATATTTTATAACGATCCATGTTCTACGCAAATATACTCACTGATGTGAAAACGACGAAAATCCCAATAATATTTAGAATGAGTCCTGCCCGAAGCATTAGCTTTTGTTTTATGTACCCAGTGCCATACACTAAGGCATTCGGGGGTGTTGCTACGGGAAGCATAAATGCACAAGTGGCAGCTATACCAATACCAAAAACTAGCGCATACGTCATGGCAGGATTAAATTGATCTGACAACGCCATCATCACCGGAATCAGAATAGCAGCAGATCCTGTATTGGAAGCTAATTCAGTAAGAAATATCATAAATCCTATACAAACAATTATGATTAGGGATTCCGGTGCTCCTGTGATTGAATCGAGTATAGATGTTGCGATCCATTTTGTTGTCCCCGTTTGGCTTAGCACGGCTGATAAACAGAGTCCTCCACCAAACAATAATAAAATTCCCCATTGAATTCGATCTTCCAGTTCCTTCCAGGATATGAGACCTAGAGCAGGAGACAATGCTGTAATTAAAATAGCTACCATTCGATCAAACTGTACAACGCCAAGCCATTGATTAAATTGGCTGGAAAAAATCCAACATACAACCGTAAATAAAAATATGCCTACGCTACCTTTTGCTTCTGGGGACCATTCCATCTTCTCTCCAGCAGATTGTAGATGATTCAATTTGGCATTTGTTTCGGGCTGAATGACCAATCGTAAAGCAAGAATGACAAAAGGAAACATGATTAAGGTGGTAGGGAATCCAACTTTGAACCATGTAAACCAATCTAAATCTAAAGCTGCAACCGCAATCCCATTTGGCGGCGACCCCGTCATAGTGGCAAGTCCACCAATATTTGCTGCATAGGCAGTCCCAAGCACAATGAATGTGCGCATCCTTGGGAATTGTCGATCTACTAATGCCAATGAAATGGGAAGCATCATCGCTGTGGTAGCAGTATTACTCATCCACATAGATAAAGTTGTCACCACTGCAAAGAATCCAATTGTGGACACCCAAAGTCTTCCTTTGCCCAAATTAATTACAAAATGAGCAAGCCAACGATCTATTCCATGCTTTTGGTTCTAAAACACCCGAAAAATATGCCATTACTGGCACCAGTAATGCGGTTACTGGAAGCGGTATGATTTCCGTCATCCATAGTCCCGCGCAAATTAAAAGTATAAATAATCCCTTTTGGGTTAGTTCTACATCTAAAATGAAATTACTAAATGCATAGCTCACTATTCCCCATAGGAGAATGGTGACTAGCTTCTTTGGTAGTGGCAGTTTTTTCAAACTTATTTTGCTTTTACTGAATCCCAGATTTTCTGTAGTTGAATTAACCGATCTTTATGGGTATCCGTGGGTGGAAAGAATGATCCCTGCCTGACACCACCGCCCTGGAGCTCACCAGCCAATCGCATTAATCCAGATCTTACAGAGTTGACCTTTTTTTGATGATCTTTTATAGCTACCAACTTTGGATCTTCTTTATCAAAAGATTCTTCCATCTTTTTAATATCCTCCAGCAGTTCATTATTTGCGCTATATGCCTGTCGATGCAAAGCATGAACTTCAAGTAAAAACTTTTCCCTTTGGCGGTAATCACCAGTACGTAAATCTAACTTTGGATCCGCTAAAACTTTTACTTTTTGTGTTTGGGATTGTCCACCTACAGTAATTGTTACCGTATAATTTCCAGGCGAAACGTGGGGGCCCTGTGGGTCTAGGTCGTGGGGTGGTATAGGTAGAAGCTCTGACTTATCCGGTTTGGTTAGTCCTTCTCTTTGCCTATCATTACGCGTGAATGGCGGCGGCGGGTGTTTTAGATTCCAAACATATCTATTAATTGCACCTGAGGTGAAAGCGATATTTTCAGTTCTAATCACTTTATCCCTTTGCCGAATGGTTACTAACGCAGAATCTCTAAAAGAATTACTCACAAAATGGATCAAAGCACCATATTCAGGATTGGGGCCCGCCCATTCTTCCTGCCCTCTATATGAGGTATCTTTCCAATAATGAAATAATGTGGCAGGTCTCACAGAAAATATATGAAGATCTTTATTTGCTGATTCATGCCACTCCGCAATAGGAGTTGTATCATCCAGAACCCAAAAACTTCTCCCATGAGTCCCTAAGATTAGATCTTTTTCTCTGGGATGAATAACCATATCATCATAAAGAGTCGTTGGCAAATTAGATTTGAATTGTACCCAATCACCTCCGCTATTAATGGAAACAAATATATGGTGCTCAGTACCAATGAAAAGAACATTCGGATTATCCGGGTGTTCAAGAACAACATTGATTGATCCCGAGGGCAACCCTGCAGATAAATTCTTCCAAGTTTTGCCGTAGTCATGAGTTCGATATATATATGGCGCCCAATCCCCTTCTCTATGACGGTCAAAAGTAACATATGCAGTTCCGCGGCCCTGCTTCGATGCTTTTACCCTGCTTACATAAGACTCACTTGGGAGATCATAAATGTTTCTACTGACTTCAGTCCAATTTTTCCCGCCGTCTTTTGAAACTTGAACATTTCCATCATCAGTGCCAACCCAAATAATATTGTGCCATAAGGGTGACTCATCCATAGAAATAATTTCTCCATAACTAGATGTGCCATCGTTTTTTGAGATTTTGGTATCAGCACCAGAAAGTCCCATAATTGATAAGTCATCTCTATCAATCTTCTTTGACAAATCTTTTGTTCTCTCCCAAGAGTTTCCACCATCATTACTAATAAAAAGGCGGTTACCTCCTAAAAAGACACGATTTGGGCTATGTTTTGAGACCATTAGGGGCGTTACCCAATCAAAACGGTATCTTTCCTTTGGGTCAGGCGAAAACGGCCTTAAACCCTGCATATTTCCTGTTTTTCGATCAAATCTAATCATATTACCATTCTGTGAGGCATTGTATACAATAGAAGAATTTGGATGAGGCTGCTGGTACATCCCGTCTCCAAACCCTACCTGTATCCAATCATCTCCAAGTATACCCAGCCAATGGCGCGTAGAACTTGGCCCCATCCAGGAATGATTATCCTGCATTCCACCGTAAATATTGTAAGGCACCTCCATATCAACACCCATACCATAAAATTGACCAATGGGAATATTGTTTAGGCGATTGTATGTTTTACCGTAGTCCCAACTTTCGTGTAGACCTGCGTCACCAGCTAAATAAAAATGGTTAGAGTTCTCTGGGTCAATCCATAAAGAATGATGATCGCTATGTACACCAACATCATATGTAGGACGCGTAGGCATTTGGTAAAATGTTTTACCCTTGTCTTCAGTTCTATAAAACTCAACAGCTAACATGTATACTATATCATCGTCTGAAGGGTCAACGAATATATGACTATAGTACATGGGCCTTGGATTAAGGCTATTCATCCGTACCCAAGACCTGCCACCGTTTCCACTTCGGTAAAAACCACTAGAATCTGCATGTTGGACGGTAGCATAGATGACATTTGATCGAGTTCTAGATGCGGCTAAACCAATACGACCTTTGTCTCCTGACGGAAGACCATTTTCAACCTTTTCCCAGGTACTTCCCCCATTAGTGGTTTTGTATATTCCGCTTCCAATACCGCCCCCATTAAATCCCCAAACTTTCCGCATTCTTTGGTACGCTGCTGCATAGATAATATTGGGGTTGTTTTTATCTACAGCTAAGTCTATAACACCTGTATTTTCATCAATAAAAAGAACTTTTTTCCAAGTTCGACCCCCATTTGTTGTTTTATATACACCTCGCTCTTTTGACGAATCCCATAGATTCCCTAGAGCTGCAACGTAAACGATATTTTCATTATCAGGATGAATAATTACTTTTCCAATGTGGTGAGTCTTTTCTAAGCCGATTGACACCCAGCTCTCCCCCTGATCGGTTGATTTATACACACCATTACCCCATGACGTACTTTGGCGATTTTGTTGCTCCCCCGTCCCGGCATAAATCACATCTGGATTGGTTTTGGATATAGCCAAATCTCCAAATGTGGATACGGCCTCATGATCAAACACGGGTTTCCAGATAGTCCCTTTACTTGTAGACTTCCAGATACCACCTGAAGCAGAAGCCACAAATATAATTTCGGGTGTATCTGGAACAACCTCCACATCATGTATTCTACCACCAGCAATAGCAGGACCAATATTTCTAAAGTTTAACTGATCCAGGTGTTCAGATGATAAGGATTGAGAAAATATTCCAATAACGGAACTAAAGAAAATGAGATGTTTTTTCATAAGATCGCCCTTGTATGCTTTATAGAAAATAAAAAGCCTCCAGAAAAAGGAGGCTTTTTATTTTTATTTAAGTTCTTAAAGAATTCGCTAATGCTTTTTCTTTATTTGTTGACCTCTGTCTTTGAAAAAAGACCTGGATCATCTGGTGCGTTCTGATTAGACAGTAACTCAGAAAGTGCGTAAGGTAAACGCTCTACATGCTGAGAACCGCCTGGATTCAATGGGAAAGCTGGAATTAAATCAGTTTCACCGGCACCACGCAATCTTCTATGATCATCAAATGGCATAAAAGAACCAAATCCAGAAACATAACGCTCTTCAATAATCTCACGCAGTAGTGCTTTATCTTTGCTTACACTATCCCTATTTTCCATACCGCCTGCTTCAAAGTCAGCATCAACATAAGCATCATATGTGTAGTTAACTGCATCATCAAATTCAGCATTCAACCGACCGCCACCAGCCAACCACGCACGGTAGGTATTAAGCGCAGCTAAGCCAGAAGCAAAAGAAGTTCTAGCAGACGCTTCTGCTTTTATAAGCTGGTTCTCTACGTATGTCACTATTGGTTGCGGCTCGAACTGAGCTACCACACCTTTATTAGCTGAACCTGAAGTCTCATCAATCGCATAATAATTGTGTCTAGCGAGCTCATTTGTTTTAGCGTTGCCTCTATAATCACCGCTAGCAGGATCTAGCATACTGAGTAAATAACTTCCAGCATTTCCAAGATCACCAGTACGAGATCCAGCGAGAATTGTATTAAATAGATTCTTATCACCAGAGCTAATCGCTGCATCACCTCTTGGGG
>LUMJ01001721.1_pt1 | contig 10742 bp, 12 predicted proteins | sample 729631 | NCBI WGS metagenome assembly LUMJ01 (sample SAMN03860266, study PRJNA289734) | marine metagenome | biome: seawater column; feature: ocean; material: water; isolation source: Red Sea water column Station 22 - depth 500m | place: Saudi Arabia: Red Sea | collected 2011-10-15 | depth 500 m | reverse complement strand
CCAGTATCTATAGGTAAAATGGACACAATTATTCTCATCTTGTTCTGAAAATAAATCTATGTTTTGTTAGTAAACAAAATTGGAGTTTGCGCCATCAAAATCGATGACTGCACCTGAAAGATATTTGATATTATTTTCAACTATGGACTTTACAAAATCACCAATTTCTTCCGGTTTGCCTAGTCGTTTCATTGGGAGAGTTTTTGCAAACGCTTCAACATCATCGATTAGTTCTTTTGTTCTGTCAGTGTGGATTGGTCCTGGTGCTATATTGATACAGCTGATTTGTCTCTTTGCAAACTCTTTACTCAAAATTTTAAAGACGCTTGAGAAAGCCGAGCGGTAAGCACTTGAAATGATCAGTTTAGCATTTGGTTCCTTTATCACACTGGACGACATGAGAAATATGTATCCATCGTCATTGATCTTGATCTTTTGCAAAAGTGAACAAAAACCTAGAAACAATTGATTGTGATAACGATTCCAGTCGTCTTCGGTCACAGAAAAAAATTCTTTTGGTTCAGGCCCACCAGTATTAAGAACCAGAATGTCAGTTTCCTTATGTTTTTCGGCAAAGCTTGAAACGCTTTCTAAACTTGACGTGTCTAATTCATTTTTTGATGTAGTTATTACATCACAATTGATTGATTTTAGCGAATCAGCAATCGCTTTACCAATTCCTCTAGATCCTCCCAAGACTATGGCAGTTTTCATAACTCTTCAGTAATTTCATTTCATTTTAATCTAATTGAAAACGATTGAGTCGATTATGATTTAAATTGTCAAAACTGATTCAAACTGGTATGTCAAGCATGACACCTAAAAAAATTGGGGACTACAAGTACCAAATTGATGCAGATTCTTCCATGGGGATGAAGGTGCCAGTTACAATTTATGCTGACGAAAAATTGCTAAACAAGATGATGACTGATAGAACAATTAAGCAAGCTGTAAACGTGTCAACTCTTCCCGGAATTCAAGAACATGCAATAGTTTTACCTGATGGACATGAAGGATATGGATTTCCTGTTGGAGGTGTTGCTGCTATGGATGCAGAAGAAGGAATGATTAGCCCAGGTGGCGTTGGTTATGATATCAATTGCGGTGTTAGACTTCTTAGAACCAATTTATCTGAAGACAATGTTAGACCAAAACTTAAAGATCTTGTTACTGATCTTTTTAATTCAATTCCATCTGGTGTTGGTTCCAAGGGGGCTATTAGACTGAATCCTTCACAACTGGATGAAGTTTTGGTAAAAGGAGTAAGTTGGGCAGTTGATCATGGATACGGTTCAAATGACGACGCTGATGTTTGCGAGGAAAACGGGCAAATTGCAAACGCTGATCCAAACAGAGTATCAGATCGTGCTAGAAAAAGAGGCTCGCCTCAGCTAGGAAGTCTTGGTTCAGGTAATCACTTTCTTGAAGTGCAAAAAGTTGCAGAAATTCATGATGAGGAAGCTGCAAAAAGGATGGGAATTGAAAAGGGTAGTGTTACTATATTGATTCATTGTGGTTCACGAGGATTCGGTCACCAGGTATGTAGTGATTATCTTAGAATTTCAGAATCTGCACAAAAAAAATACAATATTGAATTGGCAGACAGAGAATTGGCATGTGTTCCAAACAAATCTGAGGAGGGTGAATCGTATAGGGCTGCAATGTTTGCAGCGCTAAATTTTGCGTGGAGTAATAGACAAATGATTACCCATTGGACAAGAAAATCTTTTGAAAGAGTTTTCAAACAATCAGAATCTGATCTAGATATGCGTCTTGTTTATGATGTGGCCCATAATATAGCAAAGGTGGAAAAATACAAAATCGATGGCAAACTAAAATCAGTTGTTGTACATAGGAAGGGAGCTACACGAGCATTTCCTGCTAACAGGGATGAGATTCCAGTAAAATATAGAGATCTTGGTCAGCCTGTTTTAGTTCCAGGTTCCATGGGAACTGGCAGCTGGATAAAGGAAAATTCTATGAGTTTAAGTTTTGGTTCAACCGCACATGGTGCAGGAAGAATGATGTCTCGTACAAAAGCAAGGCGAAACTTCAAGGAATCTGAAGTGAAAAAATCACTGAATGATAAGGGTATTTTTATCAAATCATTGACACGTGATGGGGTTGTAGAGGAAACACCACAAGCTTACAAGGATGTTGATGCCGTAGTTAATGTTTCACATGAACTTGGAATTGCTACAAAAGTAGCAAAGTTGGTACCTATAGGTGTAATCAAAGGATGAGTGGAGAAGATAACGAGTTAGAGAAGCTTAAAGCAAAACGGTTAGCTGAAATGCAAAAAAATCTTTCCTCCAAGCAAGAACAAAAAAAAGACAAGTCAACCCCTCGTGAAATTGTTATCTCCAAATTGGGTTTTAGAGGTTTGGAAGTATTAGAAAACGCAGAATATCAATTTCCGAGAGAAACTCAAATAGTTGTGGTAAAACTTGCCGAATTAATATCTACTAATCAAATTTCAGAAATACTAGATGGTGGACATCTTTTGGCATTGTTCAGGAGCATAGGTATCGGTGTAAGAATGAAGACTAAAATCAATATAGAAGAAGATGGGAAGTTCATCTCTCTTTCAGATAAACTCGGAACAAAATTATCATCAAAAGGAAGCTAATGGTATACTTTGAAATTAGCACAACAAAATATGAAGAGGATATCAAAGTTATCCAAGTTGCATTAACTAAGATGTCAGCCCTTTGTAATATGGATGGAGGATTCAAGTTTGGTGAACCCATTTCAAAATTTGGCTGGACGTTTTTCCAACTACTCATAGAGCAGGAACTTTATTTTGGAATTGAAAGTAAATTCTCAGATATGATTAAAAAATGTAAAGGTAGTAAGCGGGATGAAAAATTTACTGAGTTTATTTCCCGTTATTTTGAATCAAGAGGTTGTAATGTTAAAGTTAAGATGGTCAAAGACTAAACTCTTCTTCCACGTTTGCCGCCTTTCTTTCTAGTCGTGTCATGTGGAATAGGTGTAACATCATCAATCCGTCCAATTTTGAACCCACCTCTAGCTAGCGTTCTTATTGCAGCCTGGGCACCAGGTCCCGGTACTCGAGAACCAACACCACCAACTGCTCGTACCTTGATATGTAATCCTGTGAAACCCTTTGTTTGAGCAGATTCAACTACTGTCTTTGCAGCCTTCATAGCTGCAAATGGTGATGATTCATATCTATCTGCATTCACATGACAACCTCCAGAACTTATTGATACTGTTTCGCCACCTGTAAGGTCAGTAATGTGAATGATTGTGTTATTGTAGCTACTGTAAATGTGAGCAACACCCCATTTTTCTTTTCCTTCTTTTTTTGCTTCTGTTTTAACTTCTGTTTCAGTTTCCGTTGCTTTTTCAGATTCAATCACTTTTTCGGATGTGGTTTCCTCTAACGTAGGTTTTGCATCTTCTACCTTTTCTACAACAGTTTCTGTTTCAGACAATGCATACACACACCTTGAAGGGTTTAAAAAACATATTCATGAAATGCATATTTTATCAAATTACTGAAAATGTTGCCAACCTTTATCCTTAATTCTAATCAATTTTCCATTTTTTTGATAAAAAACTCCTTTACCACTCGTAACATAACCAATTTCATATAATCTAATTCGATTCTTTCTTGCATATTTTTTCATCTTTATGATATGTTTTGGGTTTACTGTTGCGACAATTTCATATTCCTCTCCGCCATTAAAGATCAAATTATTTACGTTTAATCTATTTGAATTAGCAAAATCAAAAATATCTTTTTCTGATGGCAACCTAGTGATAATAAATCTTTTTTTGCTCTGTCTTGACATCTCACTAAGGGTAGTAGATAATCCATCACTTGAATCCATGGATGACGAAAAATAATTTTTATTTTTTAACCCAAGATCTAATCTACAATTTGGTCTAAATACAGCTTTTTTTGCTTTTACACCAAATGTTTTCGAACATTTTTTATTTTTTAACAAAATTGAAAGACCTGCAGCAGAATAACCAAACGGTCCAGAACATATTATCAAATCGTTAGTTTTTGCACCTTTTCGTTTTACAATTTTTTTTGAAAAACCGAATAATGAGAAACTTATAACCAGTTCCTTTCCTTCGTTTGTATCCCCACCCAGTATTTTTACCTGAAATTCTTTTGCAGCCTTTTTAAATCCGATGGCTAAATTTACTATCTTTAATTTTGTATATTTTTTGGGAATAGTAAGTGATATTATACCAAAAATAGGTTTTACTCCCTTTGCTGCAAAATCACTAATACATGAAACTAGGCTTTTTCTTGCCAAATCTTCCAGTTTTATTCCAGGTGGCATGTCAGTGCTTTCAACTAGGGTATCCACCTTTACAATAACATATTTTTTTCCAGTTTTAAAAAATTCAACATCTTCCGGAATGAAACTTCCGTTATCCAATTTATCCTGAAAAATCTTAATTATTTTTTTTTCACTTAATTTTGTCATAGTTTTGTTTGATAAGTTCTTTGATCTGTTGATGAATATTTCTTACCATTTCCAAACTGTTAGATTCTGTTGATAAGCGAATGATGTTTTCCGTATTTGATTTTCTGACCAAAACCCAGCTATCCTCATCAATTATCGCCTTCAGTCCATCAAGAGTTTGTAAATTGGTGTACTTTTCTTTCATTTTATCATAGAGTATCTCCATTAACTTGTCATGGTATTTTGAATCACATTCTATCTTGTCTCTAATAACGTGGTAGTTTTCCATAAGGGTTAACATGTCACGGAAGCTGTCTTTTGTTATAATAGATGCAATCAGCCCTGATGTTAAGATTCCATCGCGGCAATAGTTAAAATCAGAAAGAATGAATCCGCCACTACTGCCCTCACCTCCAGCCTTAGATTTAGTGCTGATCATTTTTTCTGCAACATTTGCTTCCCCTACTTTACAATGAAAAACAGTTCCACCTTTCTGTTTTATGTACTTCTCAACAGATACGCTCGTGTCTTGGCTCAAAACAAAATTTTTGTAGCCTAATTCTAGCGCTTTAACTATGCCTAATCCTAATGTAACATCAGGTATCTTTTTTTCCCCACCTATTACGGTTACAAGACGATCAGCATCTAAGTCAAAAGCAAATCCAATATCCCTGTCTTTTGTATTTGACACGAGTTTCTCTAACTGATCTGTTGTAGGATCCGGTCCCCTAGAACTATTGGCTAAATCATCGTTTATTGTATTTACTTCACAACCAATTTTTTTTAATAATTCCGACGCAACGGTTTTTGCAGCACCACCGCCTACATCAATGGTAACTTTAGGTGTACCTGATATCTTTCCAATGATTTTTACTGCATCATCAATGTAATCAGATTTAATGTAGTATTCGGTACCAATTTTTGATTTGTTAGTTACCTGATCTTTGATTATCATATCAAGCTGTTTATCGTTTATACCTACACCGTCAATTATCATTTTTAGTCCATTCCATTCTATGGGATTATGTGAGGAGGTAACTACCAGCCCAGCGCCATATTTACGTGATTCTCTGAATGCAATGGGAGTAGGTACTATTCCTAGATCATAAACATCAACACCAGATTCCATCAGTCCAGCTTTAACAGTTTCAACTATCATATGTCCTGACGGTCTTGTATCTGTCGCTATAACACACTTCTTTGAACTTATTAAGACAGAAAAATTCTTTGAAAATTTTAACACATCACGTAACGTTAAATCTTTTCCAAAAATGCCTCTAATTCCTGAAATAGATATTTTCAATGCTTCCAACTTAGATACGCTTTTTATAAACTCTGAGTGGAATTGATCAGTGCCTCGATAGCTCAGCCCGGTAGAGCGAACGCCTCGTAAGCGTTAGGTCGCGAGATCGAATCTCGCTCGAGGCTTCTATAAAATTCATCTAACCATTGTTTGATCTTAAAATGTAGTTGTCTAACAATTCATCTGTTGTTTCATAAGGTGGGCTAGACGGTGTAAAAATTCTGAAAATTTTACAGATAATTTTGTTTATCATATCTGTTTTAAAACAACTATCAGCTTTGGTATCTGAATTTATTACAACATTTTCTAATTTTGAATTTTTAATGTATACTTGTCTTAAATCCGCACCAGAAAAATCTACGTTTGTCAAGTCTGCACCACCAAAATCAGCACTAAACAGATTTGCACCTTGTAAATTTGCATTTAGGAAAGTTGCAGAATTCAAATATGCATTTGAAAGATCCGCATTACTCAAATCTGAATTAGTAAAGTCAGCATCTCTTAAAATTGTATTATGAAATTTAATTTTGGAAAGGTTCCTATCGTTTAGCTTAGCATGGCTTAAATCCGCACCATCAAAAAACCCATCAGATAGATTAACTTCTGTTAAAATTACTTTTTGCATTATAGAACCTCCAAAATTCGCTCCATCTATCTGTGAAAAACTTAGATCTGCATTTTCAAGCTTTGCTCCAAACAGTTTTGTTCCAAAGAGTTTTGAATTTTTTAGATTGACATTTTTTAGATTAGCCCCAGAAAGATCCGCACCAGATAGGTTTGCATCGGATAAATTGGCTCCTTCTAGATCAGCGCCAACCAAGTTTGCACCTAACAAGTCACTACGTATAGATTCCGAGAAATTTATTCCGCTTGCGTTAGCGCCTGAAAAACTTTCACCTGGGAAATTACTTTTTTTCTGTAATTTTTTTGCGTTTAGCGAAACTTCGTTTTTAAATTCTTCAAAAATTATTCCTGTAATATTTGCACCTTCTGTATCAGCCTTATCAAGTTCGGCACCTGAAAGTTTTACTTTTTCAAGATTAGCATATTTCAAGTTTGCATTTATTAGATTAGTTTTTCTCAAATCTGCCCCAGTTAAATCAGCTCCCTCTAAATTGGAACCAAATAGATTTGCGGATCTAAAATTGATACCACTCAAATCCTGATTAGATAAATCAACGCCAGCTAAATTTGCACCTTTCAAAAGTGCATCTGAAAGGTCTGCATTATTCAACTGTGCGTATACTAGATTTGAATATGCGAGATCTGCTCCTGAAAGGTTTGTTTTAAAGAAAATTTTATCCGATAAGTTTTGCCCACAAAAATTTGCCTTTTTGGCATCTACATTAGTAAATTCAGTATTTGCCAAAATTGTTTTGTATAGTTTTGCGTACTGGAGTTTTACATTGTCTAGCTTAGCTGATTCCAAAATGGTATCACGTAAATTTGCTCCACTTAATATTGCATTTGTTAAATCCGCCTTGTATAGATCTGCTTCTCTCAAATTAGCTCCATAAAGAATTGCCCCATTCAAATCAGCCTCCCTTAAATCTGCCCCAGTTAAATCAGCACCTCTCAAATCAGTGTCTGAAAGATCAGCTTGTCTTAGATCTGCATTACGTAAATTAACACCAACTAATACACAACCAGATAAATCTTTGACACGATCTGAAGAAACAGCGCTTTCTACTTTTAATTTATCACATTCTATTATACTATCCTGCGCTGATGAATATTGAATATCATATGTGTAGGTAAAAATTGCTAGTATAGAAAAAACTACTAGTGATGAACACAAACCAGCACTAATGTAATTATTAACCACTTTATTTCTAATTAATTTAGAATTATTAAGTTATGTTGATCTTTGTTCAGTGCACGAATTTATAAAAATAATTTTAACGCTATTTAGTTTTATCAGATAAAGTTTCTATATCTGTTTCAAGTTCCTCGCCTAGTCCTTTCCACCATTCATTAGTTTGCTCTGTCATACTCCCCTTGAAATTAACTAAATTGCTCCTTTATAGATCTGTCGGTTTACTTAGTTTTATCAGCAATTGCCGTAATGTAATAACTAAACATTTTTTTTTCTTTTTTTCATATAATTTCTATAGACTATTATTCCCAATGCACCTGCTGCACAACCCCAAAATATTGGCCACCGAAGATCTGATTCAGTCATTCCAACAAATGAGTAAAAAGTTCCTCCAATCAACAACAACCCAATTATTTCTAAAATTTTTCCCAATCTAACATATGGTATATCAAAAAGATATATTGCTTTATGTTAACACATTCGCATGGATAAGTACCTCTTGGTTGTTCTGGGTTTTTTGATGATTGGAATACCAATAGCATTTGTGTCACCAGATACGGGAGAGCTTAGACCACAGCCACTCATTGGACTATTTTATGTGTCTATTGGTGGTATAATTGCAGTTATTATTTATGGTTCTTACAAGGCAAAGAAACAAAGACAGAAAGCTAATAGGGAAAGAAGAAGAAAATTTAAGAAATAACTTTTACATTTCTAATCCAAAAGACTCTGCAACATCTGAAAATTTCTTGTATTGCTCAAGATATTGTTTGCCCTTTGGGGTAATCACAAATACGTTTTTGCCATCATATTCAATTTTATTGACCAGTCCTGCTCCAGTTAGGTTACCGATAAATTTCTCTAATCTTGAATGTGAAAGATTAGCCTTTGATAACAGTGAGGTAGTTTTAATCCCATCTATCCCGCATTCTTCTGTAGCAACTAAAAGATCGGCTACTATTTGCATGCTGGTTCGATAAGTTACCATGTAATAATGAAAAATTTTCTCTGATATAAGAGTATAACTCAAAATTATGATCATGTACATATACGCTAAACATAATTTTGTTATATTGTCTTCAGACTCGCCGGTTAAATGGTTTGATGACTTGGTAGGCGTTGCTTACCGTTATTATGACCTGCGAATGAACGTGGTACCATTATTTAATGATTTTAAAGAAGCACAGATATTTTGGCGGGAAACGATCAAATGGTGGAACGATCATTCGATCAAAATTCGCTTTGTTGAAGTAGGAAATACATACTGGTTCATTATGGGAGCCGAGTCGGTAAGAGTAGAAAATAACAGGTTTCTTTTCAGAGTTCTGCCAATATCCTCGCATTATGAGCGGTTCAAAAAAGGTCACGAGGGTACCGCGTATCTCAGGTTGGGTGTTTACACAAAAAAATACAAAAAAGATGTCAAAAATGATGCAAAATGTGATTGTGGTCACATCAAAGAGGATCACGCTGAAGAAAAAGATGATGACAGCTGCCTTTTCGAGGATTGTGACTGCAAAAAATTTGAAACATTTCAGTTAAACGTGTTAAAAAAGAAAAAAACAGTTACTGACATCAAATTTCTTACAGAGATTGAGATAAAGGAAGATGTACTCGCTTGGAATTGTCTATCTGTTAACAAGTACGATAAGAAGGAAAAAGACGCTGATAAATGAATTATTACTAGTCTGAAAGATTTACTCTCTCATGCTTACCGGGATAAAACTCTGCAATCTTTTTTGAATAGCATTTTCCACAAACATGACCATCTATATGCCATTCTTTCATAGGTATGTAAAATTGTTCCATACTTTCATTACATATTGCACAATTATCCTTACTTTTCATGTACAATAGCACTTTTTTAATTCATTATAAAAACTATATTTTGTTATATAGAAGTTTTTTTTATAAATTACCGGTAGAATGTCTGGTTATTGTAAACCTCCTGCAAGAAGTTTCTTGGCTAGACATCTGCCTTTCTTGAGGATTAATTGATTATATGCCAGAAATTGTTCTTTTGATATGATCTATTTCTTCTTGTTCTTGTCTAATTTTTGAATCTATTACTTCTAACATATCCTTGCTATAAACCTGATTTGAAAAAAAGTTATGAGCAGTATTAGCTTCATCTATTTTTTCCTCCACCTTAGAATCTTCAAGAAATTTTGTTACTACCTTGTCACTAGTTTTTAGAATTTTTGTGAATAGTCCAACATTTTGAATTATCTTTTCCAATTCTGAAATGTCGTTCTTAAAATCATCATTTTTTCCTAGAATATTTTTATGAACAATTCTTGCAGTAACTGCCACAAAAAGATTTTGCGCATATTTCTTGTATCTGTTTTGAATATTACCCCTGTCGTATCCCAATTCATTTTTGGCATACTCACGAATTAAGTGTGGAAATAAGAAGTATCTGTAATCACATTCTAGTTCTTCATCAAAAACAGTTTCATATTTTGCACCCTTGGGAAGATATTTGCTTATGCCGCCATACACATCATTTGGTTTCTGTTCAAAATATGATACAAATGATGCAATCGCGGTATCATCTTTGATTCTACATTTTTCTTTTTTATCTGATAGGTATTTGTTGTAAATCTTATCACCATTGAATTTAGCTTTTTCCGAAGATGGAAGGTTCAGCCAAGAACCCTGTTGATGTTCATAGAAATAGTCGATTCTTTGTAACATAGAATGTATTGCTATATGATAATCCTCTAGCGAGACATAGTCCTTACCTTTAATGGCATTCTGGGAGTTCCTGTATTTTGTGATATTTCTCTGGTGTTCCTCATCTTTGGTTTTAATAATGGTAACCAAAATTTCTGCATCTAGGTTGTTTGTTTTCTTTTTTCTATCAAGAATGCTCTTAGATGTTTGTGCACCATTGACAATTTGCGCTCCTTCTAGGCTAAGCTGACTATTTTTCATTGAATAATTATCCACAGTTATGGTAATCCCATTATTCCATTCAAAGAAATTATGAGGATATTCTTCTAGAGTTTTTGTAATTCCTTTGTTAATTGAGCCTTTTCCGCCAAGATGTTTTCTAATATTTGACTCGAAAGCATAATGCTCATTCCTTTCTACGAAATCTGCATAGTCAAATGCAGAAACAATGCAGCATAACGCATTATCATGCTCAAGGCATTTTAAAATCCTTAAA
>LUMJ01001681.1_pt1 | contig 10748 bp, 16 predicted proteins | sample 729631 | NCBI WGS metagenome assembly LUMJ01 (sample SAMN03860266, study PRJNA289734) | marine metagenome | biome: seawater column; feature: ocean; material: water; isolation source: Red Sea water column Station 22 - depth 500m | place: Saudi Arabia: Red Sea | collected 2011-10-15 | depth 500 m | reverse complement strand
GCTAAAACAACATCTGTAGAAGATATAGGATCACTTTTGTTGTATACTTGAACTAAGTACGGCGCATGATCAATACCTGGTCCTCTGTTGTATACTGCAAAATCACAGCCAAATTTAATTCCGGGGTTAACAACATATTCTTTTTCTCGAAAATCCTTATACACTAAATATTTTTTGTCAAAATTGTGATATTCTTCCCGGCAAATTTTAGCCAGTTCGTCTAGCGAAACTTTTTTCTTGTCTCTGTAAATTTTAATTTTTGAAATTTCTAGCAAATAGCATCCCTCCATAAGGTCTAAAATTAAAGGAACGTTAATTTCGTCAGGGTTTGGTTTTGGGATTCCTATCGGCTTTCCAAAATAACCATTTCTAAATAAATCTCTTGATTCTTGAATATCCCAAACAATAATTCTGTTTTCTACTATTTCGCCTTTCAAATTAAAGACTCAGTGCTAATAGAATGAATGAATCAGAAACTTCCTGACATTTATCAGCCATCTCTTCTATTCCTTCAATAATATCTTTCACGAGCAGTAGTTCTTTAGTATCAGAAATTTTATTCATGGCCTTGATTGATAATACACGATATTTTGTATCTATTTCTCGTTCAATTTTTTGAGTTTCTTGTGCGAGTTCAATAGATTTTGCAGTGTCAGTGCTCAGAGTTCTAATGATCTGGTTTAATTTGTAAATTTCATCAACAACCAGCTCAATAAGCTCAGTTAACTCATGTTCTAATTTATCATTCTTGAGAGTTGATACTTTTACGTTAGAAAGTTTGAAGTAAATACCAGTTATGTAACCTGCAATTTCATCCATTGTATATGCAGTGTTAAGCAAATTTTCTCTATTCATAATCAAGCCTCCAACATCTGCTACGTCCCTTGTTATCTTGCGTCGCAGATTTTCTACCTCTTCTTCTATGGTTGAAATTTGTTCAAGCGTGTCCTCAATTCCAGCTTTATCTTTTTTTACTATCATTCCAGGTAAAGTGGTCAGTGCTCTACCTGCATTTAGAATTCTGTTTATTTCATCCTGTAAAATGGCAATTGCCTTTCTTTTTGCTTGAACTTCTAACTCTCCACTATACATTACGAGATTTGACTTAGTTTGAGACGGTTAATTAATGCTTGCTTGAATCTATATTATTATTCATAATTCGTGCCGGTCACTTTTGTTTGTCCTTTGTATAGGGAATATACTTCGTCATCAGTTGATGCATCTTCTGAGCCTTTTTCAACTCTTATTTTTCCTGTGAATTTTGGGAACCTTAATGCAAGCCCAGTTCCTTTTCTAATTGTGTTCAATGCAGTTTTATGAATTGGGCTTAAAGTTATTTCTGAAGCAACAATTTCTAAGACTAATTCAGGCTCGAACCAAACATCAGCTTCCATTTCACTTTCAACCCTAGGGTCTTTTTTTAAAATTACTTTGTTAGAAAGAATTTGATATAGTTGATCTAGGCTTTCGTCGGTAAAACCAGTACCAACTTTACAAATACTAGGAAAATTATCTTTTTCTAGATTATATGTTGCTAGTAGTAATGTACCATACATACCTGTTCTTCTCCCTTTTCCAAAATATGCACCTATAACAACTAAATCAAGACTATCACCTAATTCATTTCTGTATTCACGTTTTAGTTTTAACCAGTTACCGCCTCTTATACCAGCTCTATAAGGAGCATCAAGAATTTTTAACATTAGCCCCTCACAACCTGAATTTATAGAATTCTCTAAGAAATCCTCAATCTGATTTTCGTTTTTAATTATAGTCATTGGTATAAGTTTTGCAAAATTATTTTCCTTAACTGAACTCTCTAGGTTCTTTCTTCTTTCAGAATACTTTAAGCCCAAGCAATTTTTCCCGTTAAAATAAAGCACATCAAAAAAATTAACTGTGATTGGATATTGTAAAACGGCTTTTTTTAATTTGTATTTTCTTCTTCTGTGCATTAATTCTTGAAATGGTAAAAATTCTCCAGTGTTTTCATTAATTGCAACGATTTCAGCCTCAAAGATGCCATCATTGACATCAAGAGAATTTCCAATATTCTCAACAATATCTGGATAGTATTTAGTAATATTTTCTAAGCTTCTTGAAAATAAAATAATTTTATCTGCTTGTTTATGGATCTGTACACGTTCTCCGTCAAGTTTGTATTCTGCAGCAAACTCAGCTGGCATTTTTTTGATTGCATCTTCTTCACTTTTTATTCTGTCTGCTAACATAGGTCTTATCGGGTTGAATAAAGTAATTTGGAATTTTTTTATCCCATCGAGTCCCTCATGTGCAATTACTTCAGATACTTTACCTAAATCACTTGAAACATTATACGCAGCTTCAATTTGTTCTCTGTTTTCTTTTTTACCAGTAAATCCTATTGAAAGTGCGTCCATAACAGTATTTTCAGCTATTCCTAAGCGTAAAGTACCTAACAAAATATTTAATACAAATTTTCCTTCTATTGGGGTTGCATCATTTAATAAACTTGAGATGTATTTCATTTTCAAATCTTGAGAACCTTTACCCTCAAAATGTAGTCTGGGTTTTTAATTTTAATATGTTTGAAGCAGTCAAACCTAGATTACCGCAATTTTTATAATCATTTTCAATTTTTTTAATTGGTAAACCTGAAGACTTTGAAATTGCTCTGATTGCAAGTTTTTCAGCTACTCCTAATTCCACACCTTCAAAATTAGGTCTAATAATTCCCTGTAAAAGATAAACAACATTTGAGATTATTTTTTTGGGTGTTTTTTTTAGTAATTCAACTAAAATATTTGTGAGTTCTATACGTTTTGACGTATTTTCCATTTTTTCAAACATTTCAGCAATTATTGAAAATTCCATCAAGTTTTTTTCGTATGCTCAAGTAATAAATTTGAACCTAAGATTGTTGAAATTTACAGTGCTGAAAACTGTATTGGCAGAATTAGATGTATTTGAAAATTATTTTTTTGAGAGAATTTTTCTCTTTTGTTATCATGGCAAAACTGTGGAGCGGGTATGATTTTTTGTAAAATTTCATGTAACTCCATGCCACATCATGATTCTTAAATTCAGTTCTTAATCCATTTATTTGTGATTCTATTCCAAATATATCAAAAACTATAACTTGGTATTTTTTTGGAATATTATGTGGTCTTGCCTTAACTAACCATGTAAGAGCAAATAAAAGTACGAGTCCAAGAATTATTATGCCCCCAGCATCTTTGAAAAATGACCAAATAATATCTCTAATAGTTTGACTGAATAACACAAAGACAAAATTTGAAAAAACTATTACTGAAATGTATGTTATAGTAATGGGTTTTAGATTTTTGAAAAATTTAGGAAAATTCATAATTTTATGTATCTTGTGTTCTTTTAACCTTTTTTAATTAACCTAGTCAGGATCTTCATAAGATTTTTTTCTCTGATCTTTCTGTGGTTGATCCTGCATAGGCTTCATTTTACTATGTAAAACATCCATTATAGCATTATAGCCTTCTGCATATTCTAGCTCAGATGGTACAAGCGTTGCTGGGTGGATAAATCCTTGGCTTCTTATTGTCAATGCTTTCTTTGTAGCAATTTCACGTATGTAGTCCCAATCCGGTGTAGAAAATCCATCAAATGGACCTGTTAGTTTACCATTATGCATGCTAAAAACTAGTGCTTCAACAATTGGAATGCAAAAGTTGATCGATGCAGCTGAATTGATCTTGACTGGCATCAAAGGCATGTTGTGACTACCTCTTGTGTTTCCAGCTACATAGTGCGGGTTACTGAACACACTCCCAGCTTCCTCAGTCGCAGGAAAGTTTTTTTGTGTTCTAACAATACAGATTGGGTCATCCTTACCAACATATGTACCAGCTATATTGTGCAGTCTATCAGTTGAAGCATCTAATATTGGTTCACCGTCTTTTGTAAAAATTGAATCAATAACGTAGCGGCCAGGATACATAAGTGCAGCCTCAATTGTAGGCTTGTCTTCCCATAACGAAAGATTTGCAATTTCAGCCTTTTCAACATCCATAATGTTTATGTTAACACCACGAGCAAGTGATTTGTTTACTATTAGTCCTGTGTTGCTTAATGCATCAACAAATAATTTGTAGATCGGGTAGTTAAAAGCACCAGGTTCAGTTTTATCTGCCGCAAAAACAGTGAACACTTCATTTGGTCTTTCATCAAATTCCATTTCTGCCACACCTGGTCCCATTCCTTTGATATTTCCTGAAAAGGAATCTTTTAGAAGATCTTGCCCTGCACCATACAACCCTTCTTGTTTGGCAATCTCAGTTCCAGCCATGAAGGCATCCCATGCAAGCTGGTGCACTTCTTTGCTATTAACACCGTTTGTATGTGTCATAACAATATGTGAATCATCTCCACAATATCCTATATAATGGTCAATCAGCAAGTTTCCAGAATTTTTGACAGTGTTTCTGATTGCATTTAGTAGTCCATCACTTGGGAGTGTATGACCACCAATCCCACCAACATCAGCCTTAATCACTGAAACAGTTATTTTCATGAATTTTTCTAACTATACTTTGATTTATAGTATACGAGTTTTATGAAATTTTAAAAATAATAAAATTCAAAAAAATCAACGAATATACGAAAAAATCGAAATGGTAATAAAGCCCATGCCACTTTGAGTTCGATATGGCAGATAAGGACCATCTAAACCTGATTATCACTGGTCACATTGATAATGGTAAATCAACCACTATGGGTCACTTTTTAATGGATTTGGGTGTTGTGGATGAAAGAACAATTGCTGCACATGCCAAGGAATCAGAGGAAACTGGTAAGGGTGATTCTTTCAAATATGCTTGGGTTATGGATAACATCAAGGATGAAAGGGCACGAGGAATTACAATAGATTTAGCTTTTCAGAAATTTGAAACACCAAAGTATTTCTTTACATTAATTGATGCACCTGGTCACAGAGATTTTGTAAAAAATATGATTACAGGAGCATCTGAGGCTGATTGTGCTGTTCTAGTTCTTTCAGCAAAAGAGGGTGAAACAGATACTGCAATAGCTGCTGGAGGCCAAGCTAGAGAACATGCATTTTTGTTAAAAACACTTGGTGTAAAGCAGATAATTGTTGCAGTTAACAAGATGGATGATAGTAAATTTTCTGAGGACGCATACAAGGCTGTTGTAGAAAAAGGCAGTGGACTTGTCAAATCAGTCGGTTATAAGATTGAGGATGTACCATTTATTCCAGTTTCTGGTTGGACAGGAGATAATCTTGTAAAAAAATCTGAAAACATGCCATGGTATAAGGGTAAAACTCTTTTAGAATCATTTGACGACTTTAAAGTTCCAGATAAACCAACTGGAAAACCATTACGACTTCCAGTTCAGGATGTATATTCAATCACAGGAGTTGGAACTGTTCCAGTTGGTCGTGTTGAAACTGGTACAATAAAAGCCAACGATAAAATCATTGTTATGCCATCAGGTGCTACGGGTGAAGTAAAGTCAATAGAAACCCATCATCAAGAAATGCCATCTGCATCAGCAGGTGACAACATTGGTTTTAACTTGAGAGGAATTGAGAAAAAAGATATCAAACGAGGTGACGTTCTTGGAACTGCAGATAGCCCACCAAGTGTTGCAAAAGAGTTTAAGGCTCAAATTATAGTTATTCATCATCCTACTGCATTAGCACCTGGATACACTCCTGTTATGCACTGTCACACTGCTCAGGTTGCTGCAACTATTACTGCTTTTGAAGCAAAAATAAATCCTGCAACAGGCGCAACAGAGGAAGAAAATCCAAAATTCCTTAAAGTTGGTGACTCGGCTATAGTTAGAATCAAACCAGTTCGTCCTACATGCATTGAAACATTCCAAGAATTTCCAGAAATGGGAAGATTTGCATTGAGAGACATGGTAAGAAAACTGGTGTTAAGATTAAAGGACCAGTACCATTACCAGTTAAGCGTCTAAACATATCTACAAGAAAATCTCCTTGTGGTAGTGGAACGGAAACATATGAAAAATGGGAGATGAAAATGCATAGAAGAATTATAGATATAAGTGCAGATGATAAGGCAATTCGTCAACTAATGAAACTAAAAATTCCTGATGATGTTTATATCGAATTATCTCTTACATAGCCAGACTTTTTATTACGGTTTTAGGTAGTAATGTTATGATCGATGAAACTGAATCCGAATTGAATGACACTGAACCCGTTAATGATGAAATGGAGGACGAAAAATTTGATGTTATTTATTCTTGTTTGAGATGTGCCACTAAGGTTAGCAATACTGAATTAAGCAGGTTGCCAGAGATAAAATGTATTTGTGGTTTTAGGGTATTTACCAAAGCAAGGTCACCAATTGTTAAAACAGTTAAGGCTGTATAGAACTAATTTTATTAATTGTCAATTTTAGGCATTGGTTATTTTTCATGCTGTATTTTTGTGTTGTCCCAACAGTTTCGGCATAATTGCCCCTTTATCTTCCAATCACCTTTTGGATTATATCTGATTAAACCAAGTTTGTTACCGCAAATACAGCAAAAATCTTTCTTTTTATTAAAATTTGATTCCTTTTCATCAAAGCATTTCTTACAAAGTAGGCCTTCCATGTCCCATTGCCATCTTGGCTCCCATAGATCTGTAACTTTAGCAGCTACTCCACAATTGACGCACTTTTTTCTTACTGAAGCATCATAAGCTTGTTGCATTTGATCTAAGTAACAATCACTGCATAATGGTGATTTGACACCCCATTCTCTTTTTGCCTTATTTTTATGACTAATTTGCTTATCACAAATAGTGCAATTTGCTGGTTTGCGACTAAAAATACCCATTATAACCTATAATTTTTTGAAAATATAATATTCTTTGCAAAAAATTTAATCGTATGAATTGATTTTGAAAAATCATAGATATAATTAGTTCTCATCTAAGATTTTCTCAATTGCTTGACTAACATTTATCATACCATGCTTCTTGGCATATTTTTCAATCTTTTTGTATTCTGCTGTATCAAAGCAAATGGGCATTGTTCTTTTTACCATATACAAATATTTTTTTTTTGATTAATATCCTTTGCTGTCTATATTTTTCAAAAAGTATTTGAAATATTATGTATTAACTACTAATATGAAAAACCGTCAGATCTTGGTAATTGGCAATAATGATAATGGGTGCACACCAGAATTGGAAAAACTTGCATATGATATTGGCTCACAGATTGCGAAATCTAATTCTATTTTGATGACTGGTGGTCTTGGAGGAGTAATGCGTGCAGCAAGCCGTGGCGCACAAGAATCTGGTGGAATAACAGTTGGAATAATTCCTCAAGATGATCCATCTCATGCAAATGAATTTTGTGATATAGTGATACCTTCTGGAATGGGCTTAACCCGTGATTTTTTGAATGCACTTTCTGCAGATGGTGTAATAGTAATTGGTGGAGGTTCAGGAACATTATCTGAAATCTGTGCTGCATATATGCACAAAAAACCTATTGTTGCACTAAAAAATTCTGGTGGGACAGCATCAAAATATTCTGACACATATTTAGATCATAGAAAAAACGTAAAGATTGTAGGTGTTGATACTACTCAGCAAGCGATAAAATACATTTTAGAAAATACTAGCACATAGATAATAAAAGAGGGTCAGGTTCATAGAATGTACCATGCTTTTTAGACAAGTCTTTCAATTCTTCTACAATTTTTTTGATGCCTATTTCTTTTGCAGTATCAAATAATGGTTTTTTGAGTCCTAGTCCTAGGTTTGCAGCCTTTTCAATCTCGTTAATATCACTAGCATTATTTGTAACAAGCCATGCTGCATTGTTGAGAATGTTTGCAATGATTTGTGTAGGATCACATTTTTGGGCGGATTCCTCTGAAAGTGGTATTCTTTCATATTTATCATCAGAGTATTTGTAGAAACCTTCACCACTTTTTTGTCCTAGCTTTTTTTCATTGAAGAGTTGTTCAATAGATGCATGTGGCAAGATTACTTTTTTATCTCTCACATGCATTTCTACAGTTGCCTTATGAATAACATCTAATCCTGTAAAGTCAGCTAATTCAAATATGCCCATAGGGAATCCAAGCTTAAATTTAACTGCAGAGTCAATTTCCACCTGTTGGATTTTTTGTCTTTCCATTACATAGCAGGCTTCGTGGACAAGTGGTATGAAAAGTCGGTTCACAATAAACCCTGGGACATCTTTCCTACAAGTTACAGGTATTTTATTAACAGATTTTACAAAATTAATCGTGAGATCAGTAACATCATCTGAAGTTTTTTGTCCTGGTATTACCTCAACAAGTCTCATTAGTTGAGGCGGATTGAAAAAATGTATACCAATAAATTTTTCCGGTCTAGAAATTGTATCTGCAATTTCAGTAATTGGTAATGTGCTAGTATTAGATGCAAAAATAACTTGGTCGTTAGCAACCTTATCCAATTCTGCGTATACTTTTTTTTTGAGATCCATTATTTCTGGAACTGCCTCTATTACTAAATCGCTGTCATGTACAGCATCGTTTAAATCAACAATCGGCTTAATCCTTGAAAATATTTCATCTCGTTGGCTCTCAGAAATTTTTTCTTTTGAGACTAGTTTATCCAGACTCCATTTTATTTTTCCCATTGCCTTGTCTAAAAATTGTTGTTCAATATCCCTAAGCACTATATTATAACCTGCCATTGCAGAAACCTGAGCAATTCCATGACCCATTATTCCAGAGCCCAAAACAGTAATGTTTTTGATTTCCATAACGTCCAAGAAAATTAATATCCTTTATAATATGTTCCCAGAGTATTCAAAATATGGGATTGTTCAGTAAAAAGTCTAAAAATCAGACAAAATGTGATGTGTGCAATCTTGAGCTTCCTACACCTGAACGCTTGGAGCGACATAAGAAGAAAGCTCACGGAAATGTTCCAGAAAAAAAAATGGATGATTCAGGTGGTAACGTAGGTGAAGGTGGGTTATGGTGACCATCTTAGAGGATGTTTGTAGGTAGTATTGTAATGCACGATTCAAAAAAATATGGTCTAATGTTTCTTTTCATATTCATTACCGCAGCTGTTATAATTTCTACTGTTGTGTTTCCATTTTGGAATCTAATCCGTGAGGATGTTTATGAAGAAGTTGAAATTATGCTGAATGAAAATGGTAAATGCTATGCTGACACATTAGATAACATACCAAAGACAATTGCCAACTGTGATCATAAAATTGGTGATATTGTTACTATAAAGTTTGGTAAGGGATTAGCAAACGCAGTAATCGCAAATCCTTGATCATTCACTTAATAGTTTGTAAGTCATAATCAAAATATGGATTGCATTTTTTGTAATATTGCTAAAAAAGTAATTCCATCTAGAATAATTGCGGAAACTAATAATTCGATTGCATTTTTAGATGCCTTTCCGTTATCACGTGGTCATACATTGGTAATTCCAAAACGTCACTATGAAAAAGTTCAGGATATGACAGATGCGGATAATACTGACTTGTTTAACACCGTGCAGATGGTAATTTCTAAAGTGGATAAACTCACAGGTGCCACATTATTAGCAATACAAAACGGTAAAGATAGTGGGCAAGAAATACCACATGTTCACGTCCACTTAATACCACGGCAGTCATCTGATCAAGCAGGATCTGTACATAGAATGTTTAATGAGGGACCAAATCTTTCTGATGAAGAATTAGATGAATTATGTAATAAAATAAAGAATCTTTAATTAACGTGGGAAGATTTTTCTTCCAGATTTTTTTTCATCAACTTGAATTGCCTTAGTTGGACAGGTTTCTGCAGCATCCATTATTTTTTCTTCTGACGCGCCATACTGATTATAAACATGAGATTTAGGATTTATCATCTTAAGTTTATCAACAGTAAAGACTTTTGGCGCAATAGTTTCACAGCTACAACAACCTATGCATAAACTCGTGTCAACGTCTACTGATAAATCATGGCTAAACACATTTGCCTGGTTATTTTGGTAATTCTTTTTTGGCTCTGGCTCAACATTTTTTTGACTCACATCCCAAAATGCATCTTCAAAGTTTTTCTTGTCAGATTTTTTATTGGCATTGATTTCATAATCTTCCCAAAATGATTTTTCATATTGTCTCCAAAAGCCTTCATTCATCTCAAAATCTTTTGTAAACCTACTCCAATCTTCTCCTGTGTTATAGGCATGATTGTTTTTTTCTGAATATGGTGGTTTTTGATGACTTTTAGAGCCAGTTGGTCTTTTACTTCGATTTTTAAAATTATTTAATTTGTTTTGCTGTTTTAGAAAATGGTAAGCAATAGTGATATTTTTGAATTTTTTTTCACTATTCTGACCATTATTTTTATCAGGATGAAATTCTAATGCCAATTTTCTGTAATTATATTTAATCTGTTCAAATGTAGCATCACCATCCAGCATTAAAATTTGGATAGCTGACTTTCTGTTCATATAATTACCATGTTATACTATTATTAAAAATAAGCAGTTTAAAATTTAGATATGTGAAGTGATAATCATTAAAAACTTAAGCGAGTAATATAACATGTTCACTATGACAGATATAGATTATAAAATTAAAACAGTGGTTTTACGTCCACTGCTAGATTCTGATGGAGCGGGCCAGATTATTGAGAACAGGAAAACATCACTTTTTAGAAAAATGCTGCAAAAGCCTAAAAAAAGTGAAGTGCATGTTCATTCCATAAAATTATTTTACGAAGCATTTCTTGTTTTA
>LUMJ01000523.1_pt1 | contig 10764 bp, 11 predicted proteins | sample 729631 | NCBI WGS metagenome assembly LUMJ01 (sample SAMN03860266, study PRJNA289734) | marine metagenome | biome: seawater column; feature: ocean; material: water; isolation source: Red Sea water column Station 22 - depth 500m | place: Saudi Arabia: Red Sea | collected 2011-10-15 | depth 500 m | reverse complement strand
ACTTGAGCCTTTTAATTCTTCTAAATCTTCTTTAGAAACTTGAATTTTTTCAGGAATCCTCCTAGCTCTTTTGGATGGTAATATTGCAGTACCACTCTTTGATATTTCTCCTTTGTATATTTGGTCAAAATTATCCTCACGTTCATCCTCTAACTCTTCCAATTCTGTACTATCTTCCTGTTGTTTTCTGAGTCTATTAATTGCTGAGTCTTCAAGTGTTTTTATAGAAACTTTTCCTTCACCAATCTCCCTTAAAGATATTACAGTATTTTTGTCATTATCTTTCTCCACTAAAGGAAGATCGCCAGCGTTAAGTTGTGCTGTTCGTTCTTTTGCCAATAAAACCAAATCATATTGACTATCAATTTTTTCCAAACAATCTTCTACGGTAATTCGAGCCATAAGATGTGCAATGATTATTAAAAAGAACGGTTAAAATCAAGTTTTATTTAATAATTGAGGCTTATATGATCCTTTAAATATAATAACAATTACTATTGATATAACTATATAAATTGAACATATGGTTGAAATATTTTCAATTGAATAACCTTGATCTATCAATATACCAAAAACTGCAGTTGCTAATGCAGTTGAAAAAACCATTAAAGCTCCAGTTAAAGCTTTTATTGATCCTAAATAATTAACACCATAAATTTCAGCCCATAAAGAAGAAAATCAATCCGAGTAGTAATATAATTTTTTTTAAAATCAAATATGAATAAATCAGTATCCGTAGCTCCTATGATGGACTGTACTGATAAGCATGATCGTTATTTTTTAAGATTAATAAGTAAAAATGTGACTCTCTATACGGAGATGATCGTCGCTAATGCAATTATTAAAGGTGACAGAGATTTACTTCTAAACTTTAATTTATTTGAAAAACCCATTTCTCTACAAATTGGAGGTTCTGTACCAAAAGAATTAGCGGAAGCCGTAAGAATTGCAGAAGATTATGGTTATGATGAAATAAATTTAAATCTTGGCTGTCCTAGCAAAAAAGTTCAAAAGAATAAATTTGGAGCGTGCTTAATGAAGGAGCCGAATTTAGTTGGCGATTGTATCAGTGCAATGAAAAATGCGTGCAGAATACCCATTACTGCAAAAACCAGAATTGGATTTGATAATTTTGAAAATTATGAATATTTAAAAAATTTTTTTACAATAATTAACAAAGCAGGTGCAAAAACTTTTATCATCCATGCTAGAAGAGCTATTTTGAATAAACTTACTCCCAAACAGAATCTTAGTATACCTCCATTAAATTATAAATTTGCTTATGATATTAAAAAAGATTTTAATGATAATATAGTTATTTTAAATGGTGGCATTGATTCAATAGAAAAAATAAAGATTCATTTAAATAAAGTTGATGGCGTAATGATTGGAAGAGCTGCATATCATTCACCTTATTTTTTAGCAGATATAGAAAAGGAAATATTTAAAAATAATAATATTCCAACTCGAGTTGAAGTTATGGAGCAAATGATTCCGTATATTGAAGAGCAAACTAAAAAAGGAACTAGACTTAATCAAATTATGAGACATACGATAGGTTTATTTCATGGTCAAAGAGGATCAAGTTATTGGAAAAGATATCTAAGTGAGAATATGTGTATTAGAGAAGCTGATTTGCAAAAAGTTAATCATATCATGGATCATATAAAAAAAAATAATCCTACTACTTCTTTAGGAAGATAAGTTGTTAGAAATTCTCGATCAAAATCAAATAATATTTATTTTAAGTTTAATGATTGCATCAGCGGTCATAGTTGGTTTTATGGCAGGTTTGTTTGGAATTGGTGGGGGCTTGATAATGGTTCCAGTTCTATTTTACGTATTTAGTTTTATTGGCGTAGATCAAACATTTGTTATGCATCTAGCTATAGGCACATCTTTTTCAATTATAATTCCAAATTCAATTATATCTACAATAACACATATGAAATTTAAGGCTGTAGATTTTAATATTGTTAAAACCTTTGGAGTCTTTGTTGTGATTGGTGTTGTGCTTGGAACTTTATTTGCTGTTAGTTTAAAAACTTCTAGTTTGATTTTGTTTTTTTCAATTATGACTATGATTTTCTCTATTTATTTTTTGATACAAAAAGAACAAATTAATCCTGCACCAAGAGAAATAAATTTGATTTATAGAGTTATTTGTGGTTTTTTATCAGGTTTTTTGTCGGCCCCGATGGGAATTGGTGGAGGAGTGTTTAATACTCCGATATTCAAAATATTTGGTTATCCAATAAATGTAGCTATTGGTAGTTCAGCTGCCATTGGATTTTTGATTGCTGTAATAGGATCTATAAGTTTTGCTGTTTCAGGAAGTTATCTTAATGTTAGCGTTCCTCTAAGCTTAGGATTTGTGAATATTCCAACATTTTTAGTTTATGTACCGATCACCACATTTATGGCTAAAATTGGCGCCGAAACTGTTCACAAGGTAAACAAAAAATTAATAGGAAAGTTATTTGGTATTTACCTTTTTATTATAGCTTGCAGCTTCTTTTATGAATATTTTTCATTCTAAATTTTTTGATCATATTGACCAATTTTTCCAGTTGATTTGAGTAATTTATTAATAAAAGCAAATATAATCTTTATATCATTTACAGATTTAGCGCTTTCAATTACAACAACCAAAGAAGGTTTATTTGATGAAGCTCTTACGAGACCCCACGAACCATCTTCCAATGTAAACCTAATACCATTGACTGTTAGAATTTCAACTATAATTTTTCCTGCTATTTTTATTTTTTTTTTAAATAATTCTTTAAACTTATCTGTAACAACATCGATAACTTTATATTTTTCTGCATCATCACAATGTGGAGCCATAGTGGGACTTTGATAAGTCATAGGTAATTCATTCAACAAATCAGACATTTTTTTAGGTAAATTTTCATCAAGTAATTTACACACTTGTATAGCTGACATTATCGCATCATCATAACCTAAGCCTAGAGGTTTGTTAAAAAAGAAATGACCACTTTTTTCAAATCCAGCCAAAGCTTTTTCTTTATTAACTTTACTTTTAATATATGAGTGTCCAGTTTTCCAATAGATTGTTTCGCATAAATTTTTTTTTAATACATCATCATTTTTAAATAATCCTGTTGATTTTACATCAACAATGAATTTTGAATTCTTATTATTAAATGACAGATGTCTTGCTAACAAAAGGCCAATTTTATCAGAAAATATCTCATGTCCTTTCTCATCTACAACGCCAAGTCTGTCTCCATCTCCGTCAAATGCAAAACCTATATCTGCTTTATTTTTTTTTACTACATTACTTAGTGCACGTAACATTTTTAAATCCTCTGGATTAGGATTATATTTTGGAAAATTGTAATCAAGATTACAGTCAACCTCTATAACATTACAACCGATATCATTAAGCACTCTTGGAGCAAATACACCTGCTGTACCATTTCCACAAGCTACCACGGCTTTAATTTTATTTTTAATCTTACTTTTTGTTAAATTGGAAATATAGATATCTTTAAAGTTCTCAATTTTTTTATATGAACCATTTCCATAAATAAATTTTTTTTTGAAAACTATATCTTTTAATTCTTTCATTTCATTTTCTGAATGCGTTAAACCTTTTTTTATTCCCATTTTTATCCCTGTCCAACCATTTTCATTATGACTAGCGGTAACCATTGCTACTGCATTAGCGTTTAGATTAAATTGAGCGAAATATACCATCGGAGACAAAGCTAATCCTACATCTTCAACCTGACAACCGGCATCAATTAAACCTTCGATCAATTTTTTTTTAACCTCTTCACTATATGATCTATAGTCATGACCAACTATTACTCTTGGCGATTTATTTGTTTTAGAAATAATTTGAGAACCCAAACCAAGACCAATAACTTTTATACCTTCTTGATTTATGTTTTCTGGATATATCCAACGGGCGTCATACTCTCTAAAGCCAAATGGATCTATGTGTACATCATCAGTTTCAAGCATTACTGTTTATCTAATATTTTTTGATTTTTATCAGTATTTAATTTTATCCTTGATATTATATCTATGTTCATATAATGTTCTATTGATTTGTATAAATATGTAGTATATCTAATCTTTGCGTACACAACATATAGTTGTTTTTGCGCAAAACTTAAGTAAAATAAGCTTTTTATGAACAAAAACTTGTCATTGGCAATAGAGCAAGCTGTCGGAAAAATTAACCCAAAAGGCAATTTTATAGATCAGAGAGAATTGGGAGAAAAAAAGCCTGATTTATTTTCTTTAACATCACAAACTGAACTGTTTCAAGACGATAAGGGTATAACAATTAAAATTGATAGATCTCAAGATTCAAAATTAACTGATTTTGGAAAAGCAACATTAAGTGATAGATACTTAGGTGAAAATGAATCTTTTCAGGATTTGTTTGCTCGTGTGGCAAGCACTTATGCTGACAATAATTTACATGCTCAAAGAATTTATGGCTATATAAGCAATTTATGGTTTATGCCAGCCACTCCAATTTTATCTAACGGTGGTACAGAGAGAGGTTTACCAATCTCCTGTTTTTTGAATGAGGCTGGAGATAGTTTGGATGGTATTTTGGACTTATGGAGTGAAAATGTTTGGTTAGCAGCAAAAGGAGGAGGAATTGGAAGTTACTGGGGTAATCTTAGATCAATAGGAGAAAAGATAGGAAGAGTTGGAAAAACATCTGGAATTATTCCTTTCATTAAAGTAATGGATTCTTTAACTATGGCTATCAGCCAAGGTTCTTTACGAAGAGGTTCAGCTGCTTGTTACCTTCCAATAGATCATCCGGAAATAGAAGAATTTATTGAGATGAGAAGGCCTACTGGAGGAGATCCAAATAGAAAGGCTTTAAACCTACATCATGGTGTACTAGTCAGTGATGCCTTTATGAGAGCTGTAGAAACTAATTCCCAGTGGGCATTAAAAAGCCCTAAGGACGGAATAATACAATCAACAGTATCCGCAAGAAATTTGTGGATAAGATTATTAACCGCAAGAATAGAAACAGGGGAACCTTATATTATTTTTATAGATACCGTTAATAGACTTATTCCTCAACATCATAAACTGGCCGGTCTCAACGTTAAGACATCTAATCTTTGTAGTGAAATAACTTTACCAACAGGATTAGATAAAGATGGTCAAGATAGAACTGCGGTCTGTTGTTTGTCATCGTTAAATCTAGAAACCTACGACGAATGGAAAGATCAACCAGAATTTATTTCAGATGTAATGAGATTCTTAGATAATGTTTTAACTGATTTTATTAATCGTGCACCCGATTCATTTAAAGACGCAAAATACTCTGCGACAAGAGAAAGAAGTATTGGTTTGGGAACAATGGGTTTTCACTCATTTTTACAAAAAAATTCAATTCCACTAGAATCAGTAATGAGTAAAGTTTGGAATAATAAAATTTTTAAGCATATTCAAACTGAAGTTGATAAAGCATCACAACAATTGGCTGAAGAAAGAGGATCGTGCCCAGATGCTGAAGAATATGGTTTTAAAGAAAGATTTTCTAACAAGACTGCTATTGCTCCAACAGCCTCCATTTCTATAATTTGTGGAGGCGCTTCTCCCGGTGTAGAACCCATAGCAGCTAACAGTTATACTCATAAAACACTATCAGGTTCTTATAATGTAAGAAATAAATATTTACAAAAAATTTTAGAAGAACATAACAGAAATGATGATGAAACTTGGTCTAGCATAACAACAAATCAAGGCTCTGTGATGCATTTAAATTTTTTAACTGATCATGAAAAAGATGTATTCAAGACGGCATTTGAATTAAATCAACAATGGATAATTGAACTTGGTGCCGAAAGAACACCTTATATATCTCAAGCACAATCGATTAATATTTTTCTACCAGCGGATGTTCATAAAAGAGAATTGCATCAAATACATTTTCAAGCTTGGAAAAAAGGACTAAAAAGCTTGTATTATTGCAGGTCGAAATCAATACAGAGAGCCGAAAATGTTAATAATGGACTATCAATAAATATGATAGAGAATGAATCTTCAGAAAATCAAGATAATGAAGAATGTTTAGTATGTCAGTAATAAAATTAGAAAAAAACGAAAATTCTAAAAAAATTTCAGGTTTGTTAATTGGAAATCCTGTTTATAAACCTTTCAGGTATCCCTGGTGTTATGATGCATGGTTAACCCAGCAACGAATTCATTGGCTTCCTGAAGAAGTACCATTAGGAGATGATGTAAGAGATTGGCAAAAAAATCTAAACCAACCTGAGAAAAATTTGTTAACTCAGATCTTTAGATTTTTTACTCAAGCAGATGTGGAAGTTAGTAATTGCTACATCAGACATTATATGAATGTATTTAAACCCACCGAGGTTCTAATGATGATGTCTTCCTTTGCTGCTATGGAAACTGTTCACATAGCTGCTTATTCTCATTTATTAGATACTGTAGGAATGCCTGAGTCTGAATATTCGGCATTTTTAAAGTATAAAGAAATGAAAGATAAGTACGATTACATGCAAGGTTTCAATGTAAAATCAAATCACGAGATTGCAAAGACCATTGCAGTTTTTAGCGCGTTTACTGAAGGATTGCAGTTGTTTGCAAGTTTTGCAATTTTGTTGAATTTTCCTCGTCAAAATAAAATGAAAGGCATGGGTCAAATTGTTACCTGGTCTGTAAGAGATGAAACATTGCATTGCAACTCAATGATTAAATTATTTAGAACTTTTGTTGAAGAGAATCCTAGTGTTTGGACGAATAATCTCAAAAAAGAGATTTATGAAGCATGCAGAACAATCGTGTCGCATGAAGATGCTTTTATAGACTTAGCTTTCGAAATGGGACCAATCAATGGATTAACCTCTAATGAGGTAAAACAATATATTCGCTGGATAGGAAACAGAAGATTAATTCAACTTGGTCTTGAACCAATATATCAAGTAGATAAAAATCCACTAACTTGGTTAGATACAATGCTTAATGCTGTAGAACATATGAATTTCTTTGAAGGAAGGGCCACAGAATATTCAAAAGCTTCAACTTCAGGTACTTGGTCCGAAGCATTTAGTGATAAATAAAATTAAGTATAAAAAATATTGGAAAAAATCTGGTTTAAAACAAAAAGGAGTTGGTGATTTTTTTTTACAGCATGTTTTCCAGAGAAAGCCTAAAAATTTTTTGGAAATAGGTGTTTTTCATGGCGTCACATCACGTAATGTATGTGATTTACTGAGCTATATTCATGGAAATGACTTTAAATTTACTGGAATAGATTTATTTTCAACTGAAAATGAAATATCCAATGAAGAATATATTCCTAGTAATAAATTTTCTAATATTCTAAAAACAATTTATTATAATTATATAATTAGATCAAATCCCTACAGTATGCAATCTGTAGAGAAATTATTAAAAAAATACAAAAACAATATAAATATTATTAGAGGTAATTCTAATAAAGTACTTAAAGAAATTATCCTAGATAATTTTGACTACGTTTTTTTAGATGGAGGTCACAAATATGAAACAGTACTTAATGATTTAAAAAATTTAACAAAAATAATAGAAAATAACGGAGTTATTCTCTGTGATGATTACGATTTGACGTATGCCGCAGGCGTTAAAAAAGCAATTGATGAGCATGTCTTGCTTAATAATTTCAATTTAAAAATTTTAAATTCTAGATTTGCTGAAATTACTAAAAATTCAACTTAAACTTGAGTTGATCTTAAATTACAATAATATTCCAGCAAGATAATACTAATTTAACTTTCTTAAGTGGTTATCAGTTAGTAAACTAAACCTTTGAAAGGAGATGTTATGGCAACATTTTATGCATTGGGTAATTATACTGCTCAAGGATTTCAAGGTTTTTGCAAGGACCCATCATCAGATAGAGCAAAAGCAGCTCAAGCTGCGGCGCAAGCTGTTGGAGCTAAATTGGTTTCATATACTGGTTTAAGAGGACCTTATGATTTTTTGGCAGTATTTGAAGGAACTTTTGCACAAGGAGCGGGAATTAAGATGGCAACAGAAGCTAGTGGAGCTCTTTGTAATATTGCAGTTTGTGAGGCAATTAACATCAATGAAGTAGCAGCAAACGCTGCAAAAATTGCAGCAGCATATAAAGGTCCAGGAAAATAATCTTATCTTTGGTTGAGAAGCATTACTTTTCGATGCTTCTCACCACTGTATTTCGAAAGTGGTCTAATTAATTTGTTAGCTGCGTGTTGTTCCATAATATGAGCGGACCAACCTGTAATTCTTGACATTACAAATATAGGAGTGAAAAAGTCAGTATCAAAGCCCATTAAATGATACGTGGGTCCCGTCGGGTAATCAACGTTTGGATGAATATTTTTTTTATCAATCATTACATCTTCAACTATCTGACTTATTTTTGGTAATTTTTTTTCCTTAAGTAATTCCGCTACCTTATAATAATATTTTTTCATTGTGGGTACTCTAGAATCTCCTTTTGTATAAACACGATGGCCAAAACCCATAATTATTTCCTTATTACCTAAAGCATTCAAAATCCATTTTTTGGCATTTTCAGGATTTTTAATTTTTTTAAGCATACGCATAACTTCTTCATTAGCTCCTCCATGAAGAGGACCTTTTAAACTAGCAATAGCTCCAGTAATAGCTCCATGCATATCTGATAAGCTACTAGTAATGGTTCTGGCTGTAAAAGTTGATACATTAAAACTATGCTCAGCATATAAAATAAGAGAAACATCAAATGCTTTTACGATTTCCTTTTTAGGAACTTTACCAAAACACATGTGAAAAAAATTCTCAGAAAAAGATAATTTTTTTTTTGGTGGTATTATATTTTTTCCTTTTCTTGCTCTAAAGAAGGCGGCTATAGCAGTAGGAGTTTTGGCAAATATTCTTATTGCTTTTCTCATGTTTGCTGAGCGTGAATTATTGTTTGTTTCTTTATCCTCTAAACCCAGGACACTAACTGCAGTTCTGGCCACATCCATAGGATGTGATTTTTTTGGCATGTGTTTGACAATTTCTCTTAGGTTTGTTGTTATGCTTCTATTTATTTCTATCTGTTTCTTAAATTTTTTAAGTTGGGTTTTGTTTGGTAACTCTTTATTGAGTATAAGATATGCGACTTCTTCAAAATCACATTTTTCACAGAGATCTTGAACAGCATAACCTCTATAAGTTAGGGAGTTTATGTCAGGCATTACTTGAGAAACGGTAGTTTCATCAACAACAATACCTAGTAGTCCTTTTTTTACATCATCATTCATAAATTATTCATGTCCATCAATCTTAAAATCAGTAATTTTTTTGTCAGGTGTATTATATTTTTCATATTCAACCAGTTCATAAAGTCTTTTTCGAGTTTGCATTCTATCGATAATATTGTTCTGATGTCCATCTTTCATAATAGTCCGTAATCCATCTTCGACATTTTTCATTGCTAATCTTTGAGTTGTGACTGGATAAATTACAATATTATAGCCTAAATTTTCCAGTTGTACTGCAGATAAAAGTTTTGACTTTCCAAATTCTGTCATATTAGCTAGCAAGTTAACTTTTGAATTTTTTCTTATTTTTTCAAATTCTTTTTCATTTTTCATAGCTTCAGGGAAGATTATATCAGCTCCAGCATCTTCGTAAGCTTTTATTCTATCTATGGTTTTATTTATACCTTCTACAGTATTTGCATCAGTCCTAGCTATAATGAAAAAATTTTTATCCTTCTTGGCCTTTACTGCAGTTTTAATTTTATTTACCATTGTGACTAAAGGAATAATTTCTTTGTTGTCTAAGTGACCACATCTTTTCTCATCAATTTGATCTTCAATATGACAACCTGAAAGACCAAGATTTTCAAAAGTTTCTATAGCTTTTTTACAATCGGCAAAACCTGTGTCAGCATCAACTATTGATGGTAGATCCGATGCTCTTGATATTTGATTAGCTCTGTAACTCACTTCTTTTAAGTTATACCAATATCAGGAATACCCAGATCGTTAGCCATTACGGCTCCAGAAATATAAATGCCTTCAAAACCAATTTCTGTGATTAATTTGGCTGTTAAAGGATTGTAAGCTCCAGGAAATTTTAAAATTTTTTTTTTTTTTAGTTTTTTTTTTAGTTCTTCTCTTTTTTGAGCAAAACTTTTTTTTGTAAAATGCATATCATTACTTATTAATCAAGAACAATTATAACAGCCGTAATGACCAATAATAAAGCTAATAAATATTCTATAATTTTTTTAATTTTCGTATTTTTAATTATTAATTTTATAGAAGATCCAAAAAGTGCCCATAAACAAATAGAAGGAAGACAAATAAATGGTGCTGTACCGGCTACAAAAAAGGTAGCGATAAAAAAATTTTCTTCATTAGGAAAAAACGCAGTTGCAGCAGTTAATGCCACAACCCAGGCTTTAGGATTAATAAATTGAAAGAGCGCGGCTTCATAAAATTTTAATGGTCTTCCCGTTTCTTTTTCACTATTTGAAAATGAGCCAATGATTTTCCATCCTAAATAAAGTAAATATACAAAACATAACCATTTAAGATAAAATTGAATATTCGGATATCTTTGAAATAGGCTTCCTAAACCAAAACATACCAAAGTAATTTGGATAATATGGCCAAATGGTATGCCAACCATATGTGGGAGAGTTCTTTTGAAACCAAACTTAATACCGGATGCAGTTAGCATAGCATTATTTGGTCCGGGAGTAGCAAACATCACGAAGTAATAACT
>LUMJ01000671.1_pt1 | contig 10789 bp, 10 predicted proteins | sample 729631 | NCBI WGS metagenome assembly LUMJ01 (sample SAMN03860266, study PRJNA289734) | marine metagenome | biome: seawater column; feature: ocean; material: water; isolation source: Red Sea water column Station 22 - depth 500m | place: Saudi Arabia: Red Sea | collected 2011-10-15 | depth 500 m | reverse complement strand
CACATATTTTGCTTGGTAGTTAGTTTGTTCATTTCATATAATGATCCTGATATAATTCCAGCATAGAAAAATGTGTAAAGAAATACCTGAGAATTAGTTGGATCAGATTGTGTAAGACTTAATGAAATCATTGAAAAGAAAACAAATGTTCCAACAAATGAAATAATCTTGCCTAACGGTCCAGTACCTAGTCCTACTATTTTTCTGGTTGCTGCAGCCATCAGAATTATACTGGATATAATTAGAAAAGTAACCCCGCCGTTATACGTGATGAGTTTTGTTGCCCAATCAATTACACCGACATCAAAAACAAATCCATCTGGCATCATACTGCCACCGTGAAGTGCAAAATTTACTGAACTGAAAAGACCACCAATAATGAAAAAGAATAGAAAAAGCTTAACTATTCCACGCTTGAGAGGACTGCGCGCTTCTGAGGGCTGCATCACACGTTCAGTAATCTTCAAGCCATAAAGAAATCCAATAATCAACGTTGGTATGAACATAATATTCACTATTATTGGAGTCTCGGCAGTAATGTCCTCAATCATGGGTTTGAATGCTACAAAAAGAATTAGTGCAGATGCAGCAGCTATACAAAAAATTACAAAAGTGGAATAACGAATAATTATTGAATCAGATTCGTTTGTTGCTAGCCAGTTTGACATGAAAAATAGTAAAAAAATATGGATTAAACGGGAAGTGAAAAAATCCTTTAGTAAATTGATTAATTCTATTTACCCAGCAGGAAAGTTCAGAATCCTGAGGCTAACGGATTCTGGGGTTTCATCAATTCACGAAGAACGATAGTTGCAAAAGACCCCCTCGAAAGTAGAAATGATACAACATTATCCTTAATTTTATAGTCATCACATTTTATTGAAGAGTTTCTAAATCCACCCTCATTGCTGATCTCCTGCATCTCTTTTGAGAAAAAATCCTTTGGTGTGATTTCTTCATCTTTTAAAATTTTTTCAATGTAATAATGAAAACGGGTTTTTTTATAATATGAATAACCAACAAAAGGAATAGACAGCATTTGGTATGGATCGTTTTCAAATTTTCCTAAATTGCCATTTTTATCATAACATACATCATCTTCTTGTGGGGAAAACAACTCTTCCCCATTTTCAAAAGATGCGCTTAGTGTTTTGTTGAAAATAAATGACTGATATGCATGTACAAAAAATCGTCTTATTTGGACAGAAGGATCTGAATTGTGTTTAGATAGTTTTTTTGTAACAAAGATTTTCCGATCAAGTGAGATACTGGTCTAGTTGAGCCAAATCTTTGGTATCCGTAAAAATTTAAAATTCTATCATACTCTTCAAATTGGCTCACTATATCAGATGCGTTATCTATCTTTATCTGAAAATGATTCCCGACCATCTCTTTTTTTGACAGGGGTTTGTCTGTAAATCCAATTTTTTTAAGGCTGTATCTTGGTTCGTTTATTTCAAAATCATGCTTCATTTTGTTTGTAGTAAATACAAATTGTTCTGTTACTGCGCTAGCATCCTTGAGACCTAATGCCTTCAGCCTGAGCCCGTGTTTTTTAAAAATTTTACCCAAGGCATGCGTGGTATCAATCCCATTTTTTTTTAGTTTGTATACGGCATAACCTGAATCTGAGCAAATCCTAGAATGTGCCTTTTCAGTTATAACTTCTGATACAACAAAATCATCATTTTGCTTTTTTATTGCACCACCACAGCCAGGAAATTTTGTCGTGTACACCGAGATTCCTATCTCAGAATCAATCTTCGGGATCACACTATAGTCACAGTAATGAATTTAGAAACCGCTATTTCATCATCAAATGCGCCAAGAAGTACTTTATGCGTGTCTGATAATGCATCCTCACCTGCTGTAATCTGTATTAGATAGCTTTGTGAATCGCCAACAAGGGAATTAAGAACCGTATGCTCAGATGTGATAATAAGATCTGAAGGGGTAGCAGTTGAGGATATATTTAGTGATGCAGACACTTCGACTTCATCAAGTAAAACATTGGGAATGTTAAATTGCAGTAAAACTTCGGCAGTCTGACCCCTTTCTAAAATGATGTTTTGGTTATCAATATCAATAGTAAATGGAAGTGGAACTGATGTATCCACAACACCAATGTTGTTTTCTACCCATTCAGTGAACCATATCTTGCTACCATCAACAGTAAAATCAAAGACTTGTGCCAGACCGCAATAATCAATTCCCTCACACTCAGCCCAGTTTGGGTTTCTGGAAGGTACGGTGTATTCTACCATAGTCTCAGATTCAGGATTAAACACGGCTATTCGGTTTGCGTTATGCTCATTCATAACTAGATTTCCATCATGGTGCTCAATCCAATACGGATTGGATGAATATGTCGGAAGTTTCAGATTGCCGTAAGAATCTTTATGTGGAATTGATGTAACGTATTTTGTAAATTCGAAAATCATTCTATTAGGATCAAAGCTGAAAAAAAAGTTACCTGAGGTGTCAGCTATCCAAATCTTTTGGTTTGGTCCAATCGTAATACCGTTTGGACTATTCATTTCAGAAGGAAACTGATAAAATTCTATAAACTCCTGTAGAAGAAGACCCTGAGGAGCCATGGAAGTTGCCTGTTCTATTTCATATGAAGGATAATCAAACTTTACGAGTATGCCAGTTTCATCTGGTATCCAAGTTGTGTACCAGACGTTATCTTCAGAATCAATTGTAAAACCACTGGTAATAGAATCTTCCATAGGTGAGGGTATTGCAAAAGTTCGAATCTCCTGACCTACTTGTGCAAACTCAAAAAAAGATATTCGACTGCCAAGCAGATCATTAACAATTATTCTTGAACCGTCAATTGTTAGCTTTTGGGGGAAAACACCCTCCGTGTCTTCTGGGTTAGGATATTGGAGTCTGTCATACGACTCGTCAGATATTGAGAATTTCCATAACGCATCATGATAACCATCAGTATACCATATAGAACCGTCAGAAGAATAATCAATACCCCACATCATAGAACGTGCTGGTATTTTTTCACCTGCTAATTCGCTAAGTGCTTGAAAATAATCATCCCAAACTGGATTGTCAAATTCGGTAAACTTTTCCGTTAGCGGATCAAACTTTGCCAAGTTGCCACTATTTGTTTGTGCAAACCAAACAGTTCCATACGGATCTGTTGTTATGGCGAGCGGTTGTGTGCATGCTGTAGGTATCTTGTATTCTTTAACATACCTGTTTGATATAGCTTCACCTGTACCACAATATTGATCCTGTTGATCAGGTGGATAATTATCAAGTGGGATTCCAGTTCCTACATCAACAATAATTTGTGTATCTGCTTCATCTGGATCCCCAAAAAAGTCAGCGGGAATTGCAATAGTAACACCAGAAGCTAACATAATTACTGCAACTAGTGTAAAAAAAAGTATTCCTTTTGTTTTTGTTTTCACAGTAAAAATTTACACTGCCATGTTATATCTTATTCCAATAAATGTGAAGAAACATCACATTAATTTCAAATCGCCAGTAATCTTATCAATTTTTTCTTCAGGTGCAGGACCTAGAGATATACAAGTTGTGGTTCCAGGAGAAATCTGCGTATGGCCTGCATCAGTGACTTCAGACCAAGGAAGATCAAGTTCAATTGCATCCTGTTTAACTTGTTCAAGTTCCTTCAGACTTGAAACCTTCAGTACAATTTTTTCTTGTCCTTCCCACCATTGAGAAAACCATTCAGGATTGGATTTTCTGACATGCTCCGCACCTAATACACAAGCATGACCAACTTGGGCTGCAATCTTTCCCTTACCCATGTCAAGATCAGCCCTAACAACAATTACTTGCTTTATGCCTGCCATACCAATACAATAATGATGGATTATGAAAAACTTTGCAATTGATTAGAAACATTAATTGTATTACACGAGTTTGGGGTAGGTATGAAAAAATATGATGTCATAGTAGCTGGCGGCAGTATTTCTGGGTTATTGGCTGCCAGAGAAATAGCAAAAAAAGGATATTCTGTCTTGGTTTTGGAAGAGGGATTTGAGGTTGGGACACCTGATCACTGCGGCGGTCTTGTGAGTAAATCTGCCCTACATGATTTGGGAATTGAGCCGTCACAAAAAACATTTGATTGTATGATCAACACTGCACAAATTTTTTCTCCAAGCAGAAAAAGGATCACAATGAATACAAAAAATCAGCAAATTATTGCAATTAACAGAAGAGAGCTTGACAAGCAGGCTGCACAACAAGCTCAGCAATATGGAGCTGAGATTATGGTTAAGGCAAGCTTTAAAGAAAAACATGAAGACATTGTTAGAACTTCAGTCGGTGACTTTAACTGTAAAATTCTTGTCGACTGTAGAGGAGTTGGTGCACTGATAAATAACGACAGAGATGGTGTATTGCTATCTGCACAGTATGAAGTCTATGCTGATTGGATTTTAGATGGTCAAGTTGAGGTATATTTTGATCAGATAAAATATCCTGGCTTCTTTGCTTGGATAATTCCATCAGGTAATGGAATTGGTAAAGTTGGTGTTGCCGGAAAAGAAATTAATGTATCTAATACAATTGAAGAATTCCTAAAAAGTAAAGGAAAACACTCAACAATCAGGAAAATTTTTGCGCCGATTTGGATTAAAGGTCCAATCAAGGAGTTTGCTTCACTAGATAGAGTTATAGCTGGTGATGCGGCAGGACAGACAAAACCAACTACTGCTGGAGGAATTTTTTCTTGTGGAATGGGTGGAATAATTGCAGGTAACACAATTGTAAAATGCTTAGAGACAGATGATTTTTCTCAACTTAAGCAATATCAAAAATCGTGGAAGGATAAATTTGGTAAGGAATTCGAAAAACAGCGCATTTCAAGAAAAATTCTAGAAAGAATCGACAATAAAACTATTGATAATCTTTTTGATACGATCACGCCTGAAATGGTAGATGAAATTTCTGACAAGGATGATTTTGATTTCCATACATCGTCTATTGTAAAATTGCTTGGTATACGTAAATCTTTGAGTGCAGCTCAGAATATCATGAGTTCAGAACTGAGACGCTTGTTAACTAGTTAGTATCGCATAAATCAAGCCAAGGTATAAATTCAGTACGCAAAAATCAGGTTTTGTAATGTCATCAAATATTGAATTACATACTTGTAGTTGCTGTCACAGATTTATCATGCCAAATGATAAATGCGTAAAATTTCAGTGCCCAAACTGTGAAAATGGGGATCTGATTTGGAGATGTGAAAGTTGTAGAGAATCTGTAACAAGTTATACTTGCTCATCTTGTAACTTTCAGGGACCTTAGAAAATGGCACAATTACTTTTAATTACAAAAATTCTTCCCACTGGAACAGAAATAGATTTGTCTAAACTAATTGATACCATAAAAGGAACCCTAAGTAGCGATATTCAGATTAGAAATTATGAAAAGGAACCACTTGCCTTTGGTCTGTATTATCTGAAAGTAGAATTTGTCTTAGAGGATAAAGAAGGTCAGATGGATTTATTAGAAAATACGATTAGGAGCGTCGACGGTGTTAGTGAAATTGAAGTATTAAACATGAGTAGAATGTCGGTAGATATGAAATAGGGATACGTATGCCACACAAAGAAGAATCATTGCATTTGCAAGTTGATGAATCAAAACAGAGGGATATTGGCAAAAAGAGGGCTAGAATTAGCCCCGATGCTATGGATTACCTTCATGTTGCACCTGGTGATGTTATTGAAATAGTTGGGAAAAAAACAAGTAGTGCGATTGTTTGGCCCGTGGATGAAGATGAAAAGAATCCAGATATTATCAATATAGATGGTCAAATGAGAAAGAATGTTGGAGTGTCACTTAATGATGCTGTTCAAGTGAAAAAAGTTGAAACAAAAACTGCCAAGACAGTTATTCTTATGCCAATAAATGATGTTGTTACTGTTGATAAAGAATTTACAGATTTTGTTAAAAATAGATTAAAGGGGCTGCCATTGTCTGATGACGATGAAATTTCAGTAATGATATTAGGAAACTCAATGGAGTTTAAGATAAGTAAAATACTGCCTAAAGGGGTTGTAAAAATTAATCGTTCCTCAAATCTAACAATACTTGATGAGACAACATCTGACAAAAAAATTCGTATCACTTACGAAGAAGTAGGTGGTCTTCGAACCGTGATAAAATCTATGCGAGAAATTGTTGAACTTCCTTTAAAACATCCCGAACTTTTTAGTAGGTTAGGTGTAGAACCGCATAGTGGAGTTTTGTTATACGGACCTCCAGGGTGTGGTAAGACTCTGTTAGCAAAAGTACTTGCAACAGAATCAGATGCTAATATGTATTCAATTAATGGACCAGAAATAATGAATAAGTATTATGGAGAAACGGAAGCTAGACTTAGGGAGATTTTCAAAGAGGCAAAAGATAACTCGCCTAGTATCATCTTTATAGATGAGATTGATGCTATTGCGCCGAAGAGAGAAGAAGTTTTTGGTGATGTTGAAAAACGAGTAGTTGCACAGCTTTTAGCTTTGATGGATGGTTTAACGGATAGAGGGAATGTTGTTGTGCTTGGTGCAACAAACAGGCCTGATAGTGTAGACCCAGCGTTACGAAGACCTGGAAGATTTGATAGGGAAATGGAGATTTCAGTTCCCAATATTGATGGTCGTATAGAGATCTTACAGATACATACACGTGGCATGCCAATTGGAAAAGATGTTGATTTAAAGAAACTGGCATCCGAGCTTCATGGATACACTGGTGCGGACATTAAATCATTGTGTAGAGAAAGTGCTATCAAAGCTATTAGACGCTATATTCCAAAAATAGATTTGGAAAATAAGCGTATACCATCTAAAACATTACAATCAATGGAAATACAATTACGTGATCTTTACGATGCAATGCACGAAGTGGTTCCTACAGCAATGCGAGAGTTTTATGTTGAACGAGCAAAAATTTTGTGGAATGATGTAGGCGGTTTATCATATGCTAAAAAAGTGTTAGAGGATAACATTATTACATCTATTAACAATCCAAACAAGTTTTCAAAAATGGGAATAAGACCACCAAAGGGAGTTTTGTTGTACGGACCTCCAGGGTGTGGTAAAACACTTCTTGCTAGGGCACTCGCAGCAGAATGTGGCACAAATATGATTTTGGTTAGGGGGCAAGATATTTTATCAAAATGGGTTGGAGAGTCAGAGAAAGCCATTAGAGAAATTTTCAGAAAAGCAAGATCATCTGCTCCATGTATAATAATTTTTGATGAAATGGATTCGCTTGTAAAATTTAAAACCGCAGAGGAGGGAAGGCAAAATGATACAATACTAACTCAAATTTTAACTGAAATGGAAGAAAGCGGAGCCGCAAAGATTGGTGTTGTTGGGATTACAAGTAGACCAGATTTAGTTGATAACTCGATGCTTCGCCCTGGTAGACTTGATATTGTATTATATATCGAAGCACCGGATGAGAAGAGTAGGTTAGAGATAATAAAAATATTAACTAAACAAATGCCGCTAGCAAGTGATATTGACTTGAATGAGATTGCTGTAGCCACTCAAAACTATACTGGTGCAGACTTAGAATCTCTATGTAGAGAAGCAGCTGTCAATGCAATGCAGAATAATCGTATAAAGATAGGTAGTAGTGACTTTGCATCAGGATTAAAAAGGGTTAAACCATCAATAACAAAGGATGTTGAACAATGGTATAGTTCTATTAAGGACGAAGTATCAAAAGTAATTCCCAAGTCAACAGATAAAATATTTTATGGATAGAAATGACCATAAAATATAAGGATTTAGTACTAGAAAAAATAAAAGAGTCTACTACTATTACTGATAAAGTTCTCTATAAGAAACTTACAAGTGATGGACATGTTATGTCAGAGGGATTCTTTAATCAAGTACTTCTTGATTTGGAGATTATGGGATTAATCACTGTAAGTTGGATCACTAAGGATACACGAAGAATAGAAATTGTATCTAACCAAGAAGAAGAAGTTGAAAATTCCAATAAAAAAATGATGGAAAAAGACTATGAATCTAGTTTCCCAAATGGAAAATAATACTAGTTAAAATCTAAAGTGAAAAGCTGCATCCAGTGCAATTCCTATAAAGATGATTGTAAGATAAGGGGCAGTAACCTTGTACGCCTTCCACGCAAAATCTGATGTTGGGGTCTGCGTTAACTTATAATGATATAGTAACATCAAACCGCCTGCAACTGCAGCAATTATGGTATAGATAATTCCCATACCAAATGCGTATAACATCAGTGAGTATGGAATCAATATTATGGTGTTTGCAAGAATGTATTTTGACGTTCTTTCCATACCAATCAATACTGGCAACATTGGTACATTTGCTTCAGCATAATCATCGCGAATTTTCATGGCAAGGCACCAAAAATGGGAAGGTGTCCATACAAAAACCAAAAATCCGATCAAAAATCCCAATATGTCAATTGAACCAGTAGCTCCAGCCCAGCCTGCCATGGATGCAGCACTTCCTGCAAATCCACCTATTACAATGTTAGAAGAATTTCGACGTTTAAGCCATACTGTGTATATTATAACGTAAAAGAATATGCCCAATGCAATAAAGAAAGTGCACACATAATTCAGAGTAAATGCAGCATAAACAACAGAAACAATACTTACACTAAGTCCATAGATGAGAACTGTTCTTGAATGCGTTCTGCCAGATGGTATCGGTCTTTTACTCGTTCGCTCCATTTTTGAGTCTATATCTCTATCGTAAAAATGGTTGAGTGCACTAGATCCGGCAGAGGCAAGAGCACCTGCAATTACAATATGAAATATATCATAGCCACTTAGTTCCGGACCAACAAGTTTACTCCCAGCATACATTGAGGTAACAGCTGTTATAACCAGTAAAACTATGATCCGAGGTTTTGATACCTCAAATATTTCCTTAAATCCCAAATTATTGTTAACCAAACAACACGAGATTTAATTTATTCGGATAGATCAGTCTTTTGCAAAACGATTAATTATCTAACATTTTCCAACAAGCTTGAATGAGTAATTGGGAATTAGTCATGCCAGGCGGTGGGCTTACTGCAGTTGGACTGGCAGGACTGGTTACATCATATGCAGGAATAGCACACACATTCATTGATGGAATGCATGCACTTACCGGTCTACTATTCTTTATTGGATTAATCTTTTTGAGTGCTGGAATCTTAGATGGTGGCGTTTCAACTTCCACTAGGACAAAAGCCACAGTTCTTGTTATTATCTCCATAGTTTTAGCATTTGGCGCAGCAGGTTTTATCGGATCCACGAGTCCTACATTGCCAACCATTTCAGGAATATTAATTCTAATCGCAGTACCAGCTATTATCATACCATACATGGCAATGAAGATGCCACAGTATGTTAGACCGGTAGGAATTATCGTCACATTAGCAGTATGTATTGGTATAACAACATTTTTTGCATTTGGTGTGTTTGGTCCCAGTGAATATCTAATATCAGATGTTATTGAAGACACTGCTGAAGAAATTGTTGATGCAGCAGAACCTTCCAGCCAAATATTTACAATAACAACCTTAGCTGGATCAGCAGAGCAGGGAAATCCTGATTACAGACCAGATAATGCTTTTGTAGAAAAACGTAATTGAATGGACTAATGAAGATGAAGTTATGCATACGGTAACAAGTTCGCTTGACTTTGGCGAAACGTTTGATTCGGGAATAATGGATCCTGGTAGCATATTCCAGCTAGACACAACAAACCTTGCATTGGGCGCATACGAATACATGTGTATTGTGCATCCTTGGATGATAGCAACATTTGTAATTGAAGAACCGAGGGGACCAGTAACAGAATATGTCAACATTCCTGTTGGTGCAGATAGTAATGTGGAAGGACAAATATTCTATGACCCACAAGACATCTCAGTTACAAAAGGAACAATTGTTCTATGGTATAACGAAGATGAAGTTATGCACACGGTAACAAGTTCAGTTGATTTTGGTCAAACGTTTGATTCTGGAGTAATGGATCCTGGTAATACATTCCAAGTAGACACAGCAAACCTTGCATTGGGTGCATACGAATACATGTGTATTGTACATCCTTGGATGATAGGCTCCATAAATGTAGGTTAGATTGAAAAAAATAATAAAAATATCTGAATCATTAAGAAAAAATTTAGAATTACACGCAAATGAACAGAATCCGTATGAAGCTTGTGCTATATTATTAGGAAACAAGGATGAAAAAATATGGGAGGCAACTGAGATATTTCTTACTGAAAATATAGAAAAGTCAGAAATTAATTTTACAGTTTCTAATGAACAGTTGTTGGAGGGATACAAAATGGCAGAAGAGAAGTGTCTTGATGTTGTTGGAATATTTCATTCACACCCAAAATCACTACCATCACCGTCTAATACTGATATAAAATTCATGAAGGGAAATCCTATACCGTGGATTATTTATTCCGGATTAACAAAGGAGATGAAGGCGTATCTTCTAGATTCAGAAATTATTCAAATCCCAATAAAGTAAAATTAAATTCTGTCAAAAGTAATTTTCATACCTTCGTTTATCTTAGATAGTATAGTTTTGTCAGGATTTATTATTTTGCCTATAATATTTACAGGTGAGTATGGTTTTATCTCTCCTTTTTTACCGATTGGTGTTGGGCCAAAAAAGATGCATATTGCTTTTCCATTTGACCAATATGCAATATCATTAAGACTAACCAAATCTTTTGCATTTTCTTCAGGTTGAGTAATTGGTGATTCATCAGTATAGATCTCCTC
>LUMJ01000709.1_pt1 | contig 10799 bp, 15 predicted proteins | sample 729631 | NCBI WGS metagenome assembly LUMJ01 (sample SAMN03860266, study PRJNA289734) | marine metagenome | biome: seawater column; feature: ocean; material: water; isolation source: Red Sea water column Station 22 - depth 500m | place: Saudi Arabia: Red Sea | collected 2011-10-15 | depth 500 m | reverse complement strand
TTATAACCCAAATTTAAATTTTCAGCAAGAAAATATAAATGATACATACATTTTTTAAATTCTTGTTTGGTACTTCTATGTGAAAGGACATTTAATAACTCAAAATCATTCATCGCCAAATCATTTTCTTTAAAATCCCAATACTTTGAAGTTTTCCAATCAAAACCTTCTTTTCTTTCACCCCAAGAATTGTTTAAATCTCTAAAAGCATAAACTTCAAAAGGTATTTGAATCTTATCACAAAACCAAATTAAATTCATTAATTGTTTCGTAGTTTTAAAAAGTGTATCACTCATTGATGAGGACCAATCTAATAAAAATATCATACCGTGATTTTTGTCATCTGGCAATTCTACAAGTCTTTTAAATAAATCTTCATTAAATTTATAAGTGTGTAATTTCATTGGGTCAATAATTCCTGTTTTATCAGTTTTTGCTCTTTTATATTGCCTTGCCTGTTTTCTCATTTCAAATTCTTTAACAAGATAATTTACGGTCTTATTTGATTTCTTTTTAAATCTATTAAAAGATGTATGATATAGATTATACTTTTCTTTCATTAGTTTTCTATAATTATTTACTTCTTCTTCAGTAGTATTTGTATCGGAACTATCATAATGAATAGATTTTTGTGCTTGTTTTTCCATTTCTTTTATAAATTCTTTTGGACTAATTATAATATTTTTAAGATTTGGTTTAGGTAAATTAACATATACACTATCTGAAATATTTGTATCTCTTCTTGAAGAAAAACCACCTTCTAAAGCGGCTAAAGTTTTAGAAATTCTATCAGCATCAGATTCTTTACTATTATTACTATCTTTTATTTTCTCACCAGAACCATCAGTTTTTTGACCACCTTTTATAGAAATTGTTTTTAAATCACTTTTACCTTGAGTTTTTGAATTTTTATTGTCTTTTTTAAATTCTTTATATAATTTTTTAGATAAATCAACAACATCACCCCAAGTCTTTAAGTTTTCACCTTCAGTTATTAACTTAAATTCTTCTTTTGTGAAATCTTCTTCATTAAACTTATCAAGTTCATTAGTTTTAAAATATAAGTTAAATTTATCAACTATATTATAATCACTAAATTTTTTGCCTCTATTTTTAAAGAAATTGTTTTTCCACAACCATTTAGCACCATTTTTATAATTATTGACAATACCTGGATATTTCTTTTTTATCATTTTATCAATTCTTGCATCCTCAACAATGTTAAAAATATCTAAAGGAATTTTTGTTTTTGAAGCCTGTTCCCATCCCGATACAGGAGTGTGTATAGCGTGAGAGCATTCGTGGGCGATAAACATATCAAGAGCATCTTTATCTAATTCTTTTTTGTAAATAGGAATTGTCAGAATTCTATCTTCCATATTAAAAGAAGCAGTTTTTGCTTTAAAATTGTTTTTAAATATAACCATAACTCTACTACTATGCTATCAAAAAACAGCATTTTATCAAGAAAAAAATGGAGATTAACCCATTGATTTTACTGAATTTAGTAAAAAAATGGTAAGTCTTTGAATTTACTGAATTTATCGTTTTTCAGATAAAGGATGCTTATAACTTCTCAAAGCAAGTGATTCGGTTTGTTTAAGTCTTTCTTCTAAATCAAAAATCTTACTAGAAATTTTAGTCAAGCGCTTTTTAATTTCAGTAATATCTTTTAAAGATTTTTCGATTCTTTTAGGGGTTATTTTAACCACGGTAATAGTCTCCTTAAAAAACTCTTTTTCTTTGGTTTTTGTAATAACTTATTCTGAAAATATGCAGCTCTCCAAGTTGGGGGTGCTTCCTCTGGATGAGGATGATATGTTCCTATAAAATCATCTCCGTTCATATCTCTCTCATAATTTCTACCTAGATGTTGATATGTGTTATATAGTTTTTTTAATCTATCAACTACAACAGATAATTCTTTATATAAATCAGCTAATTCTGACTGAATTTCATAAAGTTCTTTTCTTATCTTTTCATCTTGTTCTCTACTATTCATCCTCTGGTTCCTTTCTATAATTTTTTGTATACCATTTATAGAATTTATTATCATTGAAATACCACACAATATCACTAGATGGCACTTGTCCACTGGCAATACATTCTGCTATTTCTTTATATCTTTCTTTTTTTATTGATTTAACCATTATTTCTTTTTTGAAATAAAAAAACAGGTTCCCACTTTGAACCTTGTTCTTGACTTGATAGTTGTAACTTATATGTCTTAACCCAAGTAAACCCAACCTTTTCAGCACATTCTCTTGTATCATCCTCAAAAGTAGGGTAGTGTTTCGTATTTGCGACATTTATAGCACAATACTTTCCTTGTTTTAAACCTCTATAAGCATTATTAAGTGTTGTAAATAAAAACCCTAATTTCCAATCTTGTAGATGGCTCCACTTCAAATATGATTGACTTTCATCATCATCATATTGTTCCCAATCAAAATAAGGAGGTGATGTAAATGCAAAATCAAGAATTGGTTGGTCTAATAAAAATGATTCACTACCTTGTTTTAATAGTTTATATTTGTTATTGAAATTCCCATATTGTTTTCTTAATTCAACTAATCCATTATATGTATCACTACAAGGGTCAGTTCCTATATAATTAACTTTTGCCAATATTGCACCTAATAATCTTCCACCATATCCCATTGACATATCCCATACGGTATCTCCTGTTTTACAGAATTTCTTATATAAAGCTGCAGCCGCTGTAGGTCTAAAATTAGAAACACATTGAGTTCCTGTGTATCTTCTTAATAATGCTCTCATTATACTTTCTGACCTAAACTTCTTTTCTATTGATGTTTCTGTTGTTTCACCGAATAAATTACTTGATGTAGGCATTAAATCATCAACAGATTGTTTAGGAAAAAAACTTCCTGTTAATAACTTTCTTATACCTTTTTTAAAGTGTTCCTCATCATTATATATTTCCATAGGTGTTCTCATTTTACCACATCTAATTTTAAAATGATGTGGCATAAAAGAAAATGCTAATGATGAACCTAAAATATTTGATGTTATTATATCGTCTTTTATAATTGAAGAAATATCAGTATTTTGTAATTTTTCAAATTCTTTATTTCTCCACTGCCTATCTGTCGGATAATAAGGAAATCCACATTCTTTCCAATAATTGTAAACTAAATCTATATTTGCTTGCAATTCTTTCTCATCTGCCACAGGAGCACTTTTAAGATTACCTTTTCTAGTTAATCTATCGGAATTGAGAATATCAACATCTAATGTTGCTTTTGATTTTTCTTTAAGTAGTCGCATTGTATAAAAATATCTTTCCTGGAATTGTATTGTTTTTCCAAGCTATTTCACCTATCTCTAGCATATCATTTTTTCGGTAAAAGTCAATAGCTTCACTATTATCTGTTCTTACACTTAAATAAACTTTTTTATTAATATACTTAAAAAATCTTTGTAATACATCACTTGCTGAACCATCTCTATTTTTAGCACAAATTTGATGTAAAATACAATCACCCTTTTTTGCTGATGCTGTTCCAATCTTACGGTTTACTTTATATACACTATAAGATAATGCAACATCTCTTTCAAATATTAATAGACTAGTGCCTTTGTGTTTTGAAGTAAAATTTGATGTAAAATCAAATTTTTTAGCATTGTTCATAATCATTTGTTGAACATAGTCGTGTCTTATATGTCCAAGCCATTCTTTATATTTCTTAAAAATAGCCATAATATCAACAAAATCTTCATCTCTAGCGTGTATCACCTAAAACTAATCCTCTTAATTTTTCATTACAATAACAATCAACTACTAAATGTATTCTATCTATATCACTATTATTAACAACTGAATGTGGTTTTGTAACATCTGTATAATAATATTTGCCTTCTTTCAATAAATGTGTTTGTTTATCTCTTTTATCCCACACACTAAACTCAACTTTATTATTTGTTCTTATAGGAATATGCAATCTAATAATTTTACCTATTTCAAATCCAATATCTTTATCAATTTTATCAGTATGTTTACCTATTATTCTTCCTGCTTTTAAACTCATAAATCTAATTCTTTCAAAATCAGCAGGTATTTTTTTTAATATTTCATTAATTGGTTTCATAACACTTTCTTTTCTTAAAGATGTATCTTGTAATTTAGCGTCTTCATTAACTCCACTTTTTAAAACACCTGGTTTTAAGATATTTAAACAATCTGTGCTATAGCCTCTTAAAGATAAAGCAGTCCAATCAGTTCCTTTTGTATATCTTGTTTTTACTTTTGAAAATTCCATTTTATCTAAAAAGTTTGAAACCTTTTTTAAAGCATCATAATCAGTATATGATTCTATATTTACTTCTTTTAATACTGGTATTGTCATTCTTCTTCCTCTTGTATATGATATTGAAATTTTAACAAATATTCGTCATCTAATTTTTTCTTTTGAGTTGCTTCGTCATTGTGCAATAAAACCCATAAAACTAAAGCAAATACAATTACTTCTTTTATAAGGTCAATTATAAGTTTTTTTTGTTTTTCATCTAGTTTACTTTTTTTTCTATCTTGTTTCAAATACTCATCAACAATTTTTCTTATGTTGACTTTTCTTTTCATTTTGTATTAAAATCGTTGGTACTAGATATTACTACATTGTTAAAAACCGGGTCAGGAACAATCCTATGACTTCTTTCCACCTTCTGACATATGATTTCCTACCTTTTTCGCATATTCCTTCACCATTTTCATTTGTTTCTTTTTTGCCATATCTAATTTTAATTTACTAACTCTATCAGTAAAAACTATACCCTGCATATGGTCGTATTCGTGTTGATATATTCTAGAAAACATTCCATCTAAATCTTCTTTGATTACTTTTCCATCTATATCTTCATATTCAACCTCTACAATTCTAGGTCTACTGATATTTAAAAATAAAAATGGAAAAGTTAAACAGCCTTCTTTCATTAATACTTGTTCTCTATATCTTAAATCAGTTGGTAGTTTTGGAATAATTTTAGGATTAAATGCTGTTATTTTTCTACGATTCTCTAATAATAGATTATCACCCATAACGAACATACGAAAAGGCAATCCACATTGATTAGCAGATAAACCAAGTCCACTATACTTATTCATAGTTTTAAACATTTTATCTGATAATTCTTTTCTATCTTTTATATCAGTATCTTTTAGCATATCATCACTAAAAGGTGCAACAAGAGTTTGAACTCTTGGGTCTTGTGGGGGTATTAATTTAAATATTTCCATCTTTAATTATATATGCTGTGTGTTTTGTTATATTGTTCTTTTATTAATGTCATACTAATCTCGCAAAATTCTTATATTTCTCAAATTTAATTATATTTGTAAACTTATCAAATAGTATATCACCTTTATGAGAAATAATAAAGGTATTTTCATTCTGTAAATTTCTATTTAAAATCTTAAAGAAAGCATCTGTTCCTTCGCCATCTAAACTAGAATCAAAAATTTCATCTAATATTAAAATATTTGTATTAGTGCTATTTTTTAATTTAGCAACAGCTCTCCAAGTAAACAATAATGCTAAATCAATTCTCATCTTTTCACCTTCACTAAAATTATTATAACTAAAATCATCTCTATATCTTGATTTTATTGTTTCAATAAATTCATCATTTAATTCAAAATTAATAAAGAAGTCCATATTCTGTAAATATTCATTTATTAACTGATTCATAATAGGTAAATATTTTTCAATAATTTTTGTTTTAGCACCTGTATCATTAACAATTTCTCTAGCAATATCTACTATTGCTTTTTCTTCTACAACCTTATCTCTTTGTATTTTTGTTTCTTCTAAATCTAGTTTTAACTTATCTAAACTTGTATAAACATCTTTTGAGGATGAACCATTTGTTCTAATTTCATCTATTTCTATTTTTACTTTATTACTAAAACGATTTATTTCATCTATTGAAGTGTTTATTTTTGCTATATTTAATTCTAAATCTGATATTTTTTCTGAAATGGTACCAATTGCATTAACTCTTTGTTCTGCTTTTAATGTTTCACTAATTAAATCTTTTAATCCTGTTTCTAATTTTAATATTTTAGCATTTCTTTCTGCAATTTTAATTTCTTTAACATCTTGTTTTATATCTTGACCACAAGTAGGACATATATCACTCTCTTGTAGTGTTTGTAAATTAGTTTTATGATTTAAAATATTTGTTTCTAATTTGGCCTCTAATATTTGTAACTTATTAACTTTTTCATCAACATCAGTTTTATCTGAAATACTTGTTTTTAAATAGCCTAACTCTTTATCTATATCTGATAATTTAGAATTATACTTTTCAATATCTTCCTCATTTTGTTTTAATAAGTGTTCTTTATCTGATAAAATGTTCTCATTTTTATTCTTTATTGTTTCAAAATGTTTCTTTTCTAAATTGTATTTTTCATCTAATAAATCACATTTATGTTTTATTTCTTGAACATTTTTTGTTAATTCTTGATTTTTTACTCTTAATAATAAAGCCATTTGAGTAAAAACTTTAATGTCTAATATTTCTTCTACAACTTCTCTTCTATATCTTGCTCTTAATCTCATAAAAGGTTCATAACTTGATGAGCCTAAAATAACAACTTGAACAAAAGAACGATAATTTAATTTTAAAATATTCTGTTCCAAATGTTTCTGATAATCTACATTTGAAGCATCTTGATTTAAAAGAATATCATCACAATATATTTCAAAAAAATTAGGTTTTATTCCCCTTCTAATTTTAAAGTCTTTTTTTCCAACTGAAAAAATAACTTCAACAACACAATCTTTTTCATTAATCGAATTTACAATCTGTTCTTTCTTAATATATCTAAAGGGTCGATTAAACAAAACAAAACATAAAGCATCCAAAAGTGTTGATTTCCCACTACCATTTTCACCTATAACTAAAGTGCTTGCTGATTTATCTAAATCAATATTAATAAATTGATTGCCAGTTGATAAGAAGTTTTTCCATTTTATTTTCTTAAATACTATCATTAGCTTCACTATACAAAACTTGTAATAGTTTTTTTAATTTTTGTTTATCTACTGAAACATTTAGTTGTTCAATATATTTGTTTAAAAATGTCATAGTATCTTCACCTGCTTCAGCAAGTAGGTCTTGTTTAATTGATTCTTTTATTTCAGAATAATCTTCTATTATATTAATTTCGTGTGTTGTTATCTCTTTATATAATCTATCAACAAATTTATCAAATATAGTTGCATTTGTTTTATTTGCAACAATTATCTTAATAAAACAATTATTATATTCTTTTATATCTTTTGATGAATATTCTTCCTGTGTATCATCATATATTATCTTTTTGAATATTCTTAAAGGATTAGATATTCTTGTAAGTTCCCTTGTTTTTGTATCAAAAATATGAAATCCCTTTGGACACTTATAATCGTTCCAAGTCATCTCATAAGGAGAGCCTAAATAATAAATTTGGCCATCATCAGATTTTTTATGAAAATGTCCACTTAAAATCTTTTCAAATCTACTTAAATGTTCTTTTTTTAATCCTTCTTTATTAATATAACCTGAATGCATCTCAAATCCTTCAACAGCCAAGTGCCCCATAACAATATCAGCACTAGCAGTTTTTAAGAATTTTTTCGTTTCGTCCTCTACATCAGGTGCAATCCAAGGTAAAAATAATATTTTCGTGCCATTAAATGTCTTTATAGTAGGTCTTGTGTAAATATATGGTTCGTGTCTACCATCATAAGTAGTGCATAATTCATCAATAGCATTTATTAAGTTTGTATTTTTATAATATGTGTCGTGATTGCCTAAAATGATATGTGTATCAATCTTTTCTTTCCACAATCTATTACAAAAACGATTTCTTATATCGTGAGCAATTTTAAAATTAACAAATTTCCTTCTGTCCACAACATCACCTAAATGAATAAGTGTTGTAATATTATTCTGTTTCAAATAAGGGAAAAAATTTGTTTCTAAAAACTTATAAAAATACTCATTAAATATAGGGCTGTCCGACCTCGCCCCAAAATGTGTATCATTTAATAGAGCGATTTTCATAAACTCTCTACATATTTTTTAGAGAGTCCATAATCATCTATAAGCTCTTTTCTAAAAGCTTCTTCATTCCATCCATCATTTCTTTTTGAAATAAGTTCAGATTTAAGAAAATCAATTCGCTTTTGGTCTTTTTCTGTTAGTTTTTTTATTGCCATTTATTCTCCTATAAGCTGTTCCAAAAAGTGCTCGGTACCAAGATGCGGTTGCTCTTTCGTTTGGTAGTTTACCCCACCTTACTTTATTCCATTGTCTTTCGTGAACATAATATAAAATTGTTTTAGTGATAACTTCTAGTCCTGCAATACCTCCAGCAATAAGAGGAGTGCCTGTTAAGAGCCAAGCAATTAAAAAAGTGTCGGTACTGGCAATCACTCTCCAAGTAATTGTCTTACAAAGAGACCTTGTTCTTGCATTATCAAAAGCCATTATTTTTTCTTTTTTGCTTTTTGTTTTTCTTTTTCTGTTTTAGCTTCCTCTTCAACATATTTGTCATAACTATTTCTTTTTAAAAACTCAACTAAATCATTTTTATATTGAGTATCATCCATAGTTTGTTGTGCTAAAGTTGCTAAACCAGATTCGTGTATTAATTTATTTTTGATTTGAGATTGTTTTTTTTCTTTTTGTATTCTTCTCACAAAAGCATAATATATTATTTGTGTAAAATATGCAAAGGGATTTTTAGATTTTCTTGGATTGAAATTTTCTAGATATTGTAAACAATTTTCTATACCATCATTTATCATATCATCTCTATATGTGTAATTGATAAAATTTGGTCTATATGATAAGTGATTTGCTATTTTTAAAAAACATTCACCTATATAATTGGTAACTCTTGGTTTTGGTTTCTTTTCTCTTTTAGCTTTGTTAATTGACCTTTTGAACTCAATCATAGCTGCCAAAAATAATTTATTATCTACATAATGTTCGGGTTTTTTTGTTGATTTTCTTACCATATAGTTATTATAAACAATTTATGGAAAAAAGTCAATAGATTATAAAATCTGTTCTATTCTTTTATAAAAGTTATCATCAGAATCTTCAACTTCAATATTTACAGAACGAATCGTTTTAATTGCCCATTTTAATTCAGGAAATTTAAAACTAAAAGATGGATTTTGTGATGTTGAAATATCACCGTGAAAATCAAAAAGATTATATTTTTCTTTCATAAATGGTCCATCTACTGAAACTTTTACTCTTTGAACATAAAATGGTTCTATAAATTCTGTTGTAAGAGGATTCATTTGCAATCCATTAAATTGTGGATGCAATATTGAAATTTTTATTCTATCATCTATAATTTTTGTTCTTATTTTTCCTGCTGTTTTATAAAAACTATCAATATCTCCTAACGGTGGAGCAGCACAGCCTCCTGATGCTTTTACAAAATTTGCAACTTGATAATAGTGTGTGTCAGTTTCAAAAATTATTCTTATATTGGAATAAGATTCCAATCTAACTCTTATAGAAAAATCTATTTCAGTTAAAAGACTATTTCTAAAATCAAACCAAGAGCCTGCTGGAACAGGATTCATATCAATAACTAAATGAGCAAATTTAACATCTTTTCTATGTGTTCCAAAACTTATAGGAACAAATGCACCATCAGGTGCTCTTTTTGGTAAGAAAAATTAGAAAATAAAAGTTTTATCATTAAAATATACTTCCTTTATTTCATTCCATCTTTGTTCTCTACAACTTTTATCAGTAGCACAATATGATTGAACACTTGTATCTCCTGGAACTGCTTCCATTTCTATTTCAGGTAAAGATTCTATGCCTTCTATATCTTCAGTATATGAAAGAGTATAGTTTTTACTAAACCACACTAAAAATAAAAGTAAGAGACCTATAACAAGTAATAATCTGTAAAAATGTGGTGTGAAATAACCAAATGTTCTTTTGCAAAATCCTTTTATAAATTCTCTTTCTCTTCTTCCAAATTCATTTTTAACCATTTATCTTACCCACTCTTTTTTCTTCATTTTCTTGTTTTTTTTTATTCTCTATAAAATCTTCCATATATCCGTGTCCTGGTTTATATCCCCAACTAACATTAAAAGAAATTGATATTCTATCTTCTTCATCAAAATTTGGTTCAACTGAATGTTCTAGCCATCCAGGAAAAATAACAATATCACCTTCTTTTGCATCTACCTTTTGTGTAGAACCTCTAGCAATATGTTGAGGTTCCCTAGAACACATTGAACCTTTTCTAGGGTCGTGTAAAACTATATCACCTGACTTCTCTGGTTTTTTTAAATAATAAACACCTGATAAAAATGCACCTGGATGGACATGAGTTTCATTATATCCTCCCTTTGGACATACATTATACCATACAGTATCTAACATCATTGTATTTTGTTCTTCAGGCACTTTCATTATTTTAAAAACAAAACCAACAGCATCTTGAAGACACTTAACAAAATCTTTTAATTCAGGTAACTCTTGTATATTTGGTCTACTTTGCCAACCCATTTTAACAGAACGATTTAAACTTGGTTCTCCCTTTTCTTCCCATTCTTTTTTTAACTTATAACAATGCTTAATTAAAGGTGGATTTATCTTAGCTGAAATAGGTAAACTTCCTCTATGAACTAAAGTTGGAAATAGTGTTTGAGTAATAAGTCCTTTACCTGGTTCCAATTTTTTTTGTGTAATTTTTTCAGCTTCATTTAAAGTTTTGTTAAAATCTTTTTGTTCTTGTGATTTTACAC
>LUMJ01000725.1_pt1 | contig 10806 bp, 16 predicted proteins | sample 729631 | NCBI WGS metagenome assembly LUMJ01 (sample SAMN03860266, study PRJNA289734) | marine metagenome | biome: seawater column; feature: ocean; material: water; isolation source: Red Sea water column Station 22 - depth 500m | place: Saudi Arabia: Red Sea | collected 2011-10-15 | depth 500 m | reverse complement strand
TAAGTAGGATTTTTTGTTTTTCCACCTGAATATCCTGAAACAACTTCAGAAACGCCATTTAGATTTTCGAATGACTCTTCCATGCACCAAAAACATCCAAAATATGAAAATGTTTATATAGCCTCAGGATTTACTGGAAGAGGATTAATGCAAGCACCTGGAATAGGAAGGGCGCTAGCGGAGTTAATCACCACCGGGAGCTATCAAACTATTGATATTAGTGCTTTTGCAGTAGAAAGAGTACTTAATAGCAGCGCTAGACCTGAACCTTACGTATTATAATTTTTTAAGATCCCCAAATATTGTTTAATATTTTTTCTCTTCTGCATGCTTTTTTATATCTTAAATAATTTAAGAAATATTCTTGATAATAGTCTTGATGTTTGTCTTCGGCTTTATAAAATTCTTCAAATTTTCTTACAAAAGTCACTACTTTTTTTTCAAATTTTTTTTGAATTTTATTAATACTTTCTTCAATCATTATTTTTTGTTCTTTGCTTTGATAAAAGGCAACAGATCTATAACTGTATCCTTTGTCACAAAACTGACCATATTCATCAAATGGATCTATGTTAATCCAAAAATTATCTTAAGTAGGATTTTTTGTTTTTCCACCTGAATATCCTGAAACAACTTCAGAAACGCCATTTAGATTTTCGAATGACTCTTCCATGCACCAAAAACATCCACCAGCAAAATAAGCTTTAGTTAAATTTTGTGCATTCAAATTTTTTGTTGAAAATATTAAAATTAAAAAAATATAAAATAAAGTTTTCATCTAATTGCTAAAAATATTAAATCCTATTCTTGCAGCAACAAAAATTACTATTAGAGAAGTAATCAAAGCTAGTATTTTTGATGAAAGTATTTTCAAATTTATAAAGTTTCCTACTTGTCCCCCAATAAGCACAGCTAATAATAAATATAAAAAATCTTTAAGTTCAAATAAATTTTGATTTTTGCTTAGCTGGCCTATAAGTCCAAATATAGAATTTATTAAAATAAACAATGAAACGGCGGTTGTTATATGTTTTGGTTTAGCAGCCCTAAATAAATAAAGTATAGGGCTTAAAAAAATACCTCCTCCTATGCCAACGATTCCAGACACAAAACCTAAAACAACGCCTATTGAAGACGAAATATAAATTGGTAAAGCTTTGTAATTTGCTGAGTTATTATCATAGGATTTAAAATTAATTAATAATAATCCTCCTGCAATTCCTAAAACCAAAAATAATATTATTTCAAATAATTCTTTTTCAATTTGGATTGAACCTCCAATAAAAGCGAAAGGTATAGATCCTAACAAATAAGGTAAAAGAAGTTTTATATTTAAATTTCCAGCTCGCGAATAGTTGAACGAATTGCCTGATACTACAATTATATTGCATGCTAATGCTACAATAGGGAAAATATGATAAGGGACACCCCCTTTAAAAACAGATAAATCTGGAAATATTCTTTCTGAAAAAATCAAAAAAGCTAAACACAATCTAATTGATAGAAAAATCTGCAAAGATAATAAAAAAGATATTAAAAAAATTCTAAAATATTGGCTAAAAAATAAAAAAATAGACGTAATTATAACTACCGGGGGAACAGGATTAACTGGAAGAGATATAACACCAGAGGCTGTAAACGAAATTGCAGATAAAGAAATTCCTGGTTTTGGGGAGATTTTTAGAGTTGTAAGTCTTGAAACTGTTGGAACGTCATCAATTCAATCAAGAGCTTGCGCTGTATTAGCAAAAGGTAAATATATTTTTGCTCTACCAGGTTCTTCCGGAGGTGTAACTGATGCGTGGGATAAAATTCTAGTCCATCAATTAGATATAAATCACAAACCATGTAATTTTGTAGAATTAATTCCTAGGCTTAAAGAAAAATAATTATTTTTGGTACTTTTCTTTCCACTCCGAATACTGCATTCCATATACATGTTTTCGTGCGTCCATATCAGAAATATTAATTCCTTTTTCTTCTGCCTCTTCTCGGTACCATTTAGAAAGACAATTTCTACAAAATCCTGCTAGATTCATTAAATCGATGTTTTGAACATCTTTTCTTTTTCTAAGATGATTAATTAATCTTTCAAATGCTGCTGATTGTAATTCTTTCTTAGTGTTTTCGTCCATAATTTAGTATATTTTTTAGAATGAAATTATCAGGATCTTATCAAATAAATTTAGAAAAACAAAAGGTATGGGAAGCATTAAATGATGCTGAAATATTAAAAAAATCAATTCCAGGATGTGAAAAGTTTATTAAAAATTCTGATACAGAATTTACAGCTAAGGCCACAAACAAAATTGGACCATTTAATGCGAGTTTTACTGGAGATATACAATTAAAGGAAATTAACGCACCTAATAGTTATATAATTGAAGGATCTGGAAATTCACTGGTTGGTTTTGCTTCGGGAGAAGCCAAAGTGAAATTAGAAGACTCAAATGGAGGTACAAAACTTTCTTATGAAGTTGAAGCAAATGTAGGAGGAAAGATTGCGCAGATAGGGTCACGTTTAATTGACATGACTGCAAAAAAAATGGCTGATATTTTTTTTGGTAAGTTTTCTGATAAAATTAGTAATAAAAAATTTATTTATATATCATTATTAGTTTTGCTTGCTATTGCGGGCTATTTTATAATTTAACTCGCGCTATACTAGAATTTAATACTATACTAGAATTTAATAAAAGCAAAATAATTGAACATCTTAAATTAATATGTTTTACTGCAGTAGTGTTTTAATAAATTATTAACCTTATTCAAAGGAGTGCGAACGATGAAGAGGGTAAGTTTAGAGGTTAACGGTAAAAAGGTTAGCAAAGATATACCAGACCATACGCTTTTATCAGTTTTTTTAAGAGATATATTAAATTTAACAGGTACTCATGTTGGATGTGATACTAGCCAGTGTGGAGCATGTGTTGTTCATGTTGATGGCAAATCTATAAAAAGTTGCACTGCATTTGCAGCTGATCTTGATGGTTCAAAGGTCACTACAATAGAGGGTTTGGCACAAAATGGAAAAATGCATCCAATGCAAGAAGCGTTTAAAAAACTTCATGGTTTACAATGTGGTTTTTGCACACCAGGAATGGTTATGAGTGCAATAGATTTGTTGCAAAATAACAAAAAACCAAGTGATACAGAAATAAGAGAATGGTTAGAAGGTAATATTTGTAGATGTACAGGTTATCAAAATATCGTTGCTGCAGTTAAAGAGGCAGCTTCAAAAATGTAGGAGGAAATAGGATATGGCAAGTTTAGTTGGATCAAGAGTTGAGAGAAAAGAGGACAAAAGGTTTCTGACAGGTAAAGGACGTTACACTGCAGATATCAATATTTCCAATCAAACATACGCTTATTTTATAAGATCTCCTCACGCAAGAGCAAAAATAAACAAAATAGACACCTCAAAAGCATTAAAGGCGTCAGGGGTAGTTGATATTTTAACTGGAGAACATATAGCAAAAGATAAAATAGGAGGTTTGATCGCAGGCTGGGCTATAAGAAGTGAAGATGGTTCTGAAATGAAATGTCCTTCAAATCCTCCTCTAGCTAAAGATAATGCAAACTTTGTTGGAGATCCAATAGCAGTAGTTTTTGCCGAGAGTCTCGAAGAAGCTAAAGCTGCCGCAGAATTAGTTAAAATAGATTATAAAGTATTAAAGGCTGTTGTAAATTTGTCAGAAGCAATGAATAATGACACAATACATGAAGGCATAGATAAAAACTTATGTTACGATTGGTTGCTTGGAGATAGACAGAAAGTCAAAGAGGCATTTGACAAAGCAGATAAGATTATAAAATTAGATATAACAAATAATCGTCTTGTACCAAATGCAATGGAACCGAGAGCTTGTGTTGTAGATTATGATACTGCTTCTGAAGAAATAACTTGTTACACAACAAGCCAAAATCCTCATTTATCAAGATTAATAATGTCTGCTTTTGGAGGAGTGTCTCCAGAACATAAATTGAGAGTTGTTGCCCCAGATGTTGGAGGTGGCTTTGGTTCAAAGATAAATCTTTATAATGAAGAGATAGTTTGCAGTTGGGCTTCAAAAAAAATTGAAAGACCAATTAAATGGGTAGCAGAAAGAACAGAATCTTTTTTAACAGATACTCATGGTAGAGATCATATTACTCATGCAGAGTTAGCAGTTACTAATGATGGGAAATTTTTAGGATTTAAAAATGAAACAATTGCAAATCTAGGAGCATACGCAAGAGTGTTTGGAACTGTTACGCCAACATATTTATTTGGTCCATGTGCAACTGGAGTTTATGTAATGCCAGCGGCTTATTCAAACGTAAAAGCAGTCTATACAAATACTGCACCCGTTGATGCTTATAGAGGAGCAGGAAGACCTGAGGCTACATATACAATTGAAAGAATAGTGGATAAGGCAGCAGTTGAGCTTGGAATAGATCCAATTGAAATTAGAATGAAAAATTTTCCAACTGAATTTCCATTTAAACAGACTTTAGTTCATCAGGTCGACTCGGGCGATTATGTGGCTGGTCTTAAAAAAGCAAAAGAAATGTCAGACTATGATGGTTTCACAGCTAGAAAAAAAGAATCTGAATCTAAAGGAAAACTTAGAGGAATAGGAGTTACAACTTATTTTGAAGCTTGTGGTATTGCCCCATCCTCAGTAGTTATGATGTTAGGATGTGGTGTTGGTCTATGGGAGTCTGCAGAAGTAAGATTTAATCCTACGGGGCAAGTAACTGTTTATAGTGGTTCTCATAGCCACGGACAAAGCCACCAAACAACATTTGCACAAATAACAGCTGATGAACTTGGGGTTCCAATTGAAAATATAGATATAGTTCAAGGCGATACAGACAAAGGTACATTCGGAATGGGAACTTATGGCTCAAGATCTTTAACTGTTGGAGGAATTGCAATAGTTAATGCTTGTAAAAAAATAGTAGAAAAAGGCAAAAGAGTAGCCGCTAAAATGCTTGAAGCGAGCCCTGATGATGTTGAATTTAAAAATGGAGAGTTTGTCGTTGCTAAATCTAATAAGAAAAAAACAATTGGAGAAGTAGCATTTGCTTGTTATCTTCCTGGAGTTAGAGATGAAGTTAAATCACCATTACCAGAAGGTGATGAGCCTGGTTTGAAAGAGTCAGCATTTTTTGATCCAGCAAACTTTTCTTTTCCAGCAGGTTCTCATATAGCAGAAGTAGAAATTGACCCTGAAACAGGAGAAGTTAAACTAGACAAATATACTGCAGTTGATGATTTTGGAACAATTATAAATCCTACAATAGTTGAAGGACAAGTTCATGGTGGAATAGCTCAAGGCGTAGGGCAGGCACTTACTGAAAATGCAGTATACGATAAAACTGGTCAACTTATTACAGCTTCTTATAAGGATTACACAATGCCAAGAGCTGATAATTTTCCTGAGTTTAATTTAGGTTTCACTTGTACCAAAGCAACAACAAATCCATTGGGAGCCAAAGGTTGTGGTGAAGCAGGCGCTATAGCAGCACCATCAACAGTAATGAACGCAGTAATAAATGCATTAGATGGGCAAGAAATACAAATGCCCGCAACATCAGAAAAAGTTTGGAAGGCATGTAAAAATATAAATAAATCTAAAACTAAAGCAGCTTAGGAGAAATTTATGAAAACTTTTAATTATTATTCAGCAAAAGACAGCAAAGAAGCAATAAAGCTTTCATCTTCAAACTCAGTATTTTTAGCAGGAGGAATGACTACTATTCCTTCAATGAAGTTAGGCCTAGCGACTTATAAAGATATAATTGATATAAAAAATATAAAAAAATTATCTGGAATTAAGATAAGTGCAAAATCAGTTACTATTGGAGCAACAACAAAACATGCGGAAGTTGCAAACTCAAAAGAAATAAAAAAAGCTATTCCTTCTCTATCATCATTAGCAGAAGGTATTGGAGATCCTCAGGTAAGAAACAGAGGTACTATTGGAGGATCAATTGCAAACAATGATCCTTCAGCTGACTATCCTTCAGCCTGCATTGCATTAGACGCAGTTATTCATACATCCGACAGAAAAATTGAAGCTTCAAAATTTTTCAAAGGAATGTTTGATACAGCTTTAAAAAAAGGAGAATTAATTGAATCTGTAGAGTTTAAAATACCGGAAAAATCTAGCTATCAAAAACATCCAAATCCAGCATCAAGATATGCTGTAGTAGGTGTTTATGTAGCAAAATATAAAAAAGGTGTAAATGTAGCTGTAACAGGAGCAAAACCTAATGTTTATAATGATAAAGATTTAGCAAAAGCATTAGAATCTAATTTTTCGTCAAATTCAATATCTGGCATGAAAGCTAACAGTTCTGAAATGAACTCGGATATACATGCGTCAGCAGAATATAGAGCAAGTCTTGTTGTGACACAGGCAAAAAAAGCTATTGAGGCTTGTAAGTAGTTTGTACTAAAAAAAGGTTTAAAATAATTTTTATGAACAATGATGAAGAAGTAAAAGTCTACTGGCAACCTGGTTGTTCAAGTTGTTTAAAGACTAAGGAGTTTTTAAAGGATAATGGTATTCCATTTAAGTCAGTAAATGTTTTAGAGGATAAAACAGGATTTGAAGATCTTCAAAGATTTGGAGTCAAAATGGTTCCAATTGTTGCTAAAGGAGATGCTTGGGCTAACGGAGCCGTATTTAGGGATGTAGCCGAGGTTGCTGGTTTTGATTATCAAGCCCATAAAATGCTCGAGCCATCGATTATGAAAGACAAAATTTTGCAAATTAATTCGTCTGCATCAAGGTACTTAGAACAAATACCTGATGAAGAACTTGATACTTTGCTACCAGGTCGTCCAAGATCTTATAGACAATTAGTTTACCATATTTTTAATATTCAAGATATTTTTCTAAAAAGAGTCGAAGATAACGCTCCTTATACTTACGAGTCATTACTTTCAATATTACCAAAGGAAATGAAAACAAAAAAAGATTTGATAGATTATGGTATAGAAGTTGGAAACAGGTTTTCTAATTGGTGGAGCAGAGCTGGCACCAGCACTGATTTTAAGCTGCCAGGCAATGTTTATTATGGAGAAGTAATTTTGCACGAAGTCTTAGAAAGAACAGCATGGCACAGTGGACAACATGTGAGGCAGGTAGCTTTGATGTTAAAAGAAAAATTAAATATAGAGCCGGAACCTCCATTAGATGACACGATTTTTCATGGTTTACCAATGCCAAAAAATATATGGGATAACGAGAAATCATTTTCAGAAAAATCTTATTCAGGTCAGGCCTTATCAAGCGTTGAGGATTTTAAAAATTTATAATCCATAAAAACAAACTTTCTGTTATAGTTATTGTATGCAAAATTCTTTTGATGAAAAGATTCTAGATGAAGCTAACGATTGGATAAAAACTAATCAAAAAGTTGTTATTGCAACTGTTATACAGACCTGGGGATCTTCTCCACGCCAAGTAGGTAGCAGAATGATTATTAATGAAAAAGGAGATTTTTCCGGTTCTGTATCGGGAGGATGTGTAGAATCTGCCGTTGTCAGAGAATGTATTGGGTTAATAAAAGATAATAAACTACATAAAAAAATTGAATTCAATGTTTCCAATGAAAGTGCATGGGAAGTAGGGCTTGCTTGTGGCGGAGAAATTACAGTTTATCTTGAACAAATAAACTAATGAAACTTCAAATACTTCAGGAAATATTAAGCAAAAAATCATCTAAAACAGAATTTGCAATTGTAACCAACCTTAAAAATGGTTTGAGCGAAATATATGAGCCTGGAAAATTATTAAGCAATGAATTTGAAATACATAAAGAACAAATTGAAAATTTTTTTAAATCAAAAAAAAATGGTGTAATAGAAAAAACAGAAATATTTGTTGAAACTTATGTTAGACCTATAAAAGTTATTATTGTTGGTGCGGTTCATATAGCTCAATATCTTGTAGATTTTGCAAAAAGCTTAAACTTCGAAATTTCTATAATTGATCCTCGTGGTTATTTTGCATCTGAACAAAGATTTCCAGATATAAAAATAATTAACAAATGGCCCGATGAAGCTTTTAAAGAAATAGAAACAAACGAAAATTCAGCATTGGTTGCTTTAACTCACGATCCCAAAATAGATGATCCTGCATTACAACACGCACTTAATAAAAAATTTTATTACATTGGAGCACTAGGTAGCAAGAAAACCCATGAAAACAGATGTCAAAGATTAAAAGAAGCGGGTTTTAGTCAAGAGCAGATTAATTCAATACATGGTCCAATAGGTATTAAATTAGGCGGCAAGTCAGCGCCAGAAATAGCTTTATCAATTATTGCACAACTTGTTTCAGAAACTTATAAGAAATGATTAGAGCAATTTTATTGGCCGCTGGTCAATCTAAAAGATTAAAAGATGAAAATAAATTAATTAAAAAATTTAAGAATAAATCACTTATCAATCATTCTTTAATGTCTCTTATAAAAAGCAAAGTAAATAAAATCATTATTGTCTTAGGTTATCAAAATAAGTTACTAAAAAAAGTAATAATAAAAAATAAAAAAAATATATTTGTATTAAACAAAAAATTTAATTTAGGAATATCTTCGTCAATTAAAACTGGACTAAAAAAAATATCAAAAAAAGATAAAGGATTTATAATTGTTCAATCTGATATGCCATTCATCAAAGCTTTAGATATAAATAAAATTTATAATTCTATAGTTAAAAAAAAACATTTGGTTCACGCATTAAAATTAAAAAATAAAGTAGGTAATCCAGTAGGATTTGATATTTCGATATTAAATAAATTTAAAAAAATTAAAGGTAATATAGGAGCTAAATTTATGGTCAAAAAATTGAAAAAAAATACTAACTTTATAAAAGTTTCATCTATCAATGTTTTTAAGGATTTTGACTATAAAAAAGATTTTAGTTAGTTTGAATTGGACTTCCTTTTAACCATTCACTTTCATCATTTTCATAATGCTCCTTTTTCCAAATTGGAGATCTTATTTTAATCTCTTCAATAATGTATCGAGACAATGCGTAAGCTTGATCACGATGTTTGCATCCAACTCCTATGATAATGCTCTTTTCTTTTAATCCAACGTAGCCTTTAACATGTTCAATAAATACAGCTTTATCCTTAATATTTAGTTTATTATCTGCTTCATTATATATTTCTTCAAAACTTTTAATTACCATGCTGTCTTTTGCATCATAGGTAATACCTTTAACTTTTTTATTTTCGTTTGTATCTCTTACAGTACCTATAAAGTAAATTAGCGCCCCAAACTTAGATTGATTGAGAAACTCTTCTGCTCTAGATAATTCGATTAATTCTTTATTGGAAGTGTCAACAACTTTTGCATGCAGCATTAACCACCTCCTATAGGAGGTATTATGCTAAATCTTTGAGTTTTATCTATTCTAAAATTGTCTGGGACAATTTTGTCTTCTTCAGAACAAAATGCTGATGAATTGATGATCTTTTTAAAAGTTTCATTTCCATTAAAATTTAAATCTATAAATCCTAATAGTTTATTTCTTAAATCTTTTATTGAAGAGTTTTTTACTAATTCAAAATTAATACAATTTTTGGAACTGAAATCCCTAGCTGAACCAAATAAATCAACTGATACTTTCATTAAAAAATATTCTTTAAAAAACTAGGAAGTCCATCAGGATTTTTCCATAATCCGCTTTTGCCGCCTTCTTTAATCAATAATTTTATATTATCAATTTTTAAATGAGGGTTTACGATTTTACTTAAATCATAAATTGTAATAAGCGCTGCATTTACACCCATAATAGCTTCCATTTCAACACCTGTTTTAGCAACAGCAGAAACAACACAATAAACCTCAAGTGAAAAATCTACTTCATTTAAAAAAACTTTTGTAGCAATGTGATCTATAGGTAAAGGATGGCACAAAGGTATTAACTCAGCAGTTTTTTTTACTCCCAAGACAGCAGATACTTCTGCAAGAGCAACAGGATCTCCTTTTGGCATTTTTTTATTTTTAATTAAATTAAGTACTTCTTTTCCAACAAAAATTTTTCCAGTAGCAAGGGCCCTTCTAAATGTTTCTTTTTTTGACGACACATCCACCATGTTAAAAGAATTTTTTTGAAAAATTTCTTTAGCCCAATCATTTAGTTGTTCTTGTTTAATTACTTTTAGTTTTGTCAATTATCCTCCAGTTTTAGATAAATTTTTTGTTGAACCTGTATCTCCAAGTTCTAAATAGTGGGACTCTTTTTTAAATTGCATTTGTTTTAATATAAGATCTTTTAATTCACCAAGTTGATCATCTTTTTGTAACAAATGTCTAACACTTATTCCAGAATTTCCAAATAAACAAAGTCTTAAATCTCCTCTAGATGTAATTCTTAAACGATTACAAGTTTTGCAAAAATCTTTTGAATAAGGAGCTATTATTCCAAACTTACCTTTATATTTAGGGTTTATGTAATTTAAAGAAGGTCCTGCATCTCTTCCTAAAGTTTGATGAATCCATTTATTTTCATTTAAATAATTCTTAAATGTCTTAGATGAAACATGATATTTTTTAAAATATTCTAAATTATCACCTGTTTGCATTAATTCTATATATCTAAAATCAACTTTGTTATTTTGAATAAAATTTGACCATTCATCAAAATCTTTTTTTGATGAGTTAATTCCATTTAATAGAACAGCATTAATTTTAATATTTTCAAATCCCAGAGCTTGTAAATTTTTTATTCCTTGTAAAATTTCTGGCAATCTATCATGACCGGTAATATTTTTAAAAGTTTCGCGGTTAAGACTATCT
>LUMJ01001377.1_pt1 | contig 10813 bp, 9 predicted proteins | sample 729631 | NCBI WGS metagenome assembly LUMJ01 (sample SAMN03860266, study PRJNA289734) | marine metagenome | biome: seawater column; feature: ocean; material: water; isolation source: Red Sea water column Station 22 - depth 500m | place: Saudi Arabia: Red Sea | collected 2011-10-15 | depth 500 m | reverse complement strand
CTTGAAAGCATAAGCAAGACAGAAATTAAATCCAACCGAGTACACTATCTTGGATTCAACGACGACTTGCCAAACAAGCTCCAGAAATTGGGCTTCGTGTACGATTCATCGGTTAGGAGATCCAAGGACCGCATAGATGAAAACGAGATGGGCTATTTCAAGTATGGAAGTTTGATAGAGTTTCCAATAACAATAATGGATGCATATCTTTTCACGCACATGAAAATAAAAGAAGAGCAGATAATTCCAACTTTTGAAAGTACATTGAATCTGGGAAGAAAAGTCAACGACTCTTTCAATGTTATCACTGTAATCTGGCATGATAACGTGTTGAAGATGAAGGGAGGCAGGATGTACAAGAAAATTCTAGAGTATCTTACTTCGCAGGATGATGTCTCAATCTTAAGAGGGATCGATCTTGCTAGTATGATAAATTCAAAGTAGTGACTATGCGTCTTTGATTGCATTGATGAATTTGTTTGAATCTGAAACCCAGCCAAAAACTCCACCCTGCATTTTGATTTGTTTGATTGCTGCTTCGTAATTTCCTTGGTTTGTAGCTGCTGTACAATCTTTGAGAACTATGCACCAGTATCCAATGTCATTAGCCTCTCTCATTATTGTATGTACACAAACATCTGTAGTAATACCAGTCATTATCAAGTGAGTTATTCCCAAATTTTTTAAAGTGACACCAAAATCACTATGTGCAAACGCACCCTTTGCAGATTTATCTATAACATATTCACCATCTGCAGGAGCTAATTCATCTATGATGTCCCAGTTTTTTTCTCCTCGAACAAGAAGCTGACCCTCTCCGCCTTCTGGCTTGTCACCAATGCCAACTCCCTTTCCTATGATCTTACTTCGCAACAGCTTGTTGTATGGCAGATCAGCAAGATTTGGCATGTGACCCTCACGTGTGTGTATTACTTTGATGTCAGTTCCGTCTCGTGCTGCATCTAAAATATTTTTAATTGGCTCGATAGGACCAGCAGTCAAAGAAAGGTCATAGCCCATTACGTCTACATATCCGTTCTCGCCGCAGAAATCCACCTGCATGTCCACAACTATGATTGCAGTTCTGGCAGAATCAAACTCTACAAATGCCTTGTCACCAAAATTTGGACAGTCCTCAATTTCTACCTTGAGTAGTTTTCCTTGTACTGGTCCGTAAAGCCAACTGGGAAACTTGAAGGTGCGTGTCTTCAGAAACGTTTCATAGTCCTCCTGAACTCTGGAAAGTTTCTCCTCCTTTGACATCTCGGAATCTTCCTTTACCTTAGCCTTGGGTCCCAGTGAATCATCAGCCATAACCATTTCAACTTTCTGTCATATGTTAATATATTGAAAAAATTCTTTTTCTGCAATGGCAAATGGGATAAAGGAAAAGATTGAGGATGCGAACAAGGAAGCAATCGACAAGGTTCTTGCATCAAACCCAGTCCTAGTTGATGTCAAGCCAGCCATAGAGACAGTGCCTGGCATGAAAAAAAACATGATCATGCACGCAGGTCCTCCAACCGACTGGCAAAACATGTGCGGACCCATGAAGGGTGCCGTGATGGGAACTTTGCTGTTTGAGGGCCTTGCTGAGACGAAAGATGAGGCGGTTAAGATTATAGAAAACGGAGAGATTGAGTTCTCGCCAAACCACGAACATCACGCAGTGGGTCCAATGGCTGGAACAACCTCTGCATCAATGCCGGTCTTTGTTGTGAAAGATGAGACACATGGCAATACAGCCTTTGCGCGTCTGGTTGAAGACAAGGTGCAGTTTGGAGATTACAGAGACGAGGCGGTTAACGGTTTACAGTTTTGGAGAGATAAATTGTCTGTTGCAATTGGTACTGCTGTCCAAAAGGCTGGCGGGATTAACCTGAAGAACATAATTGGAAAGGCCCTGTACAGGGGAGACGAACTGCACAACAGACCTGATGCTGGAAGCTCCATGTTTGCCAATATGATAATAACAAACCTAATTGAGACTGGAATGGATCATAACGAGCTGCTTCCGGTTGCAAAGCACTTGATTAGTGATGATATATTTTTCCTCGGTCTGAGCATGGGTGCCTGCAAGGCAACCATGGATGCCGCACACGGGATAGAGTACAGCACTTTGGTTACTGCAATGGCAAGGAACGGCGTTGAGTTTGGAATCAAGGTGAGCGGCTTGGGTGATGAATGGTTTACTGGACCTGCAAGTCTGATTGATGGATTATACTTTCCTGGATTTACAGCCGACGATGCCAATCCTGACATGGGCGACAGTGCAATTACAGAAACAGCCGGACTAGGTGGCTTTACTTTGGCAGCTGCGCCTGCAATCATTAACTTGGTTGGTGGAACTCCCGACGAGGCGCTCAAGTACAGCAAGCAGATGCAGGAGATAACCATGACAAAAAACAACGGATACACAATCCCTGCGCTAAACTTTGAGGGAACTGCAACCGGGATTGACATTAGGAAAGTTGTAAAGACTGGAATTCTGCCAATCATTGACACTGCCATGGCCTGCAAGGATCCTGGAAAGCGCATGATAGGTGCCGGTTTGGTCAAGCCGCCGATGGAAGCCTTCAAGAAGGCACTGCATGGGTTTGCAAAAAAATACGAAATCTGATTCAACAAGGCCTGATTCAGGTTTAGTTTCTGCCTTTTTTTACTAGCATATTACATGCATATTACATACATATCAACGCATGTCTAGAAACGCTATTTTTCTTCCCGCGTGTAGGCCTGACCAATGCCGGCTGGCTGCGTAGTTCTCTTGTAGGTAAATGCCATTACTGCAATTGCCATGATGTATGGAAGCATCAGCATGATCTGGTGCGGTGCCTGAACTCCTGCAGCCTGCAAGCTAAATTGCAGGGAATCTACCATTCCGAACAGCACGCATGCACCCATTATACCAATGGGGTGCCATCTGCCAAAGATAACCAGCGCAATTGCAATCCATCCGCGGGCTCCCGTCATGTCCTCAACAAAGATGCCCACCAATACTAGGGACAGATATGCACCGGCTATGCCAGCCATCGCACCGCCTATCATAACTGCATAATACCTTACGCGGACAACGCTGATGCCTTGCGTGTCTGCCTGCCTTGGGTTTTCCCCGACAGTTCTTAGTGTTAGTCCGATTTTTGTCTTGAACACTATCACATAGAGGATTGGGACCATTGCCCATCCGATGTAAACCAGGGGATCGTGATTGAATAACACAGGTCCTACAAATGGAATGTCGCTAAAGCCAGGAATGTTGATGGCTGCCAGTGGTTCCACCCTTGGGGCGGTGCCAATGCCAAATGCCAGCCTGTACAGGAAGGCACTCAAGCCAAGACCCAACAGCCATACTGCCAGTCCAGCAACCAGCTGGTTTGTACGAAGCGTGACATTCAGGAAGGCCATCAGGCCAGCCATGACAGCCCCGGTCAGGATACCAAAAAGAAATCCTACAGCTATGTTTTCCGTAATGAATGCGCCCATAAAGCCGGCAAACGCTCCCATGATCATCATTCCCTCTACGCCAAGGTTCAAAACGCCGGCGCGTTCCGCAATTTTTTCTCCCAGTGCGGCAAACAGTAATGGCGTGCTTAGCCCCAAGCCTGATGCCAAAAGGGTGACAATAACTGCGATTTCAATCATTACTTAGGAGCCTCCTTGAACTTCCATCGTGCAAAGAATTCCCCAACCAGGGCAAAGATGAGGACCATGGCCTGCAGCGTCTCCGCTATGGCAACCGGAATTCCCATTGTCTGGTACATGAGGTTGGCACCGGACATTAGGGCTCCAAAGAAGATTGCCACAAATGTAATGCCCAGCGGATGCTCCCTTCCAAGCAGCGCTATGATTATCGCAATGAACCCATACCCGGGCGATATTCCAACAAGCAGTCGGTCATTGACACCCTGCACTAGGCATGCCCCAGCAATTCCAGCTACCGCACCGCTGATCAATAATGTAAGCAAGATGCTTCTTTTCACATTGATGCCGGCATAGCCGGATGCCTTTGGGTTTACACCAGTAGCCCTGAGACTGAAGCCGGTTTTTGTCTTGAACAAAATTAAGTAAATTAAAACTGCAGCTGCAATTGCCACCAAGAATCCTGCATGAAGCCTGGTGCCTTCTATTAGTATGGGAAGTTGGGATGTAAGCGGAATTAATGCCGTTTGGGGTTCAAAGCCTGGCGCCTTTAATGCTCCATGTACAAGAAAGTCTACAAATAAGATTGCAATAAAATTCAGCATTACTGTGACGATGATCTCGTTTACGCCCAGCCTGCTTTTCAGCACACCAGCAATTGCCGCCCAGCCGGCACCAAATATCATTGCAAAGATTATTGCTATTATAACGCCAAAGACCGGTATCTGCCCCGCAACTGTAAGGGCTATTACGACAGCGCCAATAGCGCCAAAGTACAGTTGTCCCTCGGCACCTATATTCCAAACCTTGCATCTGAAAGCAAAGCCAACCGCTAGTCCCGTAAGCAACAGTGAAGTGGTTCTCACTAGTGTCTCTCCTCCTTCACGAACGCCGCCGAATGATCCCTGTAAAATAAGTCCGTAAGCCTCGAGCGGATCAAATCCTCCGGCAAGAAGTAAAAATCCAGTTACCACAAATGCCAGAAGTGCAGTGCCGATAGGAATTAGCGTTCTAATGATTGTACGCGTGGTAGGCTTTGCAAAAGAAAGGCTCATCACTGTTCACCTTTGGATTTTTGAGAGTTAGAGTCAAGTTTCGATCCACCCATCATGAGTCCCAACTTTTCAACGTCCACCTCAGCCCTTGGAACCATGCCCATTAGTTCTCCCTCATAAAGAACTGTTATGCGGTCACTCAGTGACAGAATTTCTTCCAGCTCGGTAGAAATTAGCAGGATGGCTGCTCCTTTTTTTCTATTTTCTATTAACGTCTGATGAACATATTCTATTGCTCCTACATCCAATCCGTTGGTAGGGTTGTGTACAATGATCAGTTTTGGATTACTAGAAAGTTCGCGAGCCAGTACAATTTTTTGCAGGTTACCTCCCGACAATTGTTTCACTGGAACGTCAATGCTGGGTGTGCGTACGCCAAAATCTGAAACCAGTTTTTTTGCATACTTGTCTATCTCGGATTGGTTCATGAACAGTCCCTTCGAAAAACGAGGGGAGCTGAATTTGTCAAGTACCAAGTTTTCAGAAACTGAATACTCTAGGATTGATCCCACGTGCATGCGATCCTCCGGCGTGTAAGCAACTCCCAAGTTTCTAATTGCTTGTGTAGAAAGTTTGGTGATATCCTTTCCATCCAGTATGATTTTTCCTCCAAGCGCCTTACGCATGCCGTACATCAAGAGAGATATCTTTTAGTGCAATCAGATTTCTGTCATTCTTTGCACGCACATTTTTAATTTCTAAAATATTTTTAGTTGAGTCAACTAAATCTTTTTCAAATGATGTTGTCAGCGGTCTGCCAACCATCATGTTGGCTAATTCTTCCTTGTTTGTGTCAGACGTCTTTACGTTTCCAACTACCTTTCCATCCCGAAGGACAGTTACTCTGTCACTAACTTGTATAACTTCGTCTAGTTTGTGCGTAATGAAAATAATCGACAGTCCATCATTAACCATGGATCTGAGAGTTGCAAATAATGAATTAACTTCCTGAGGGCTAAGTACAGATGTCGGCTCGTCCAGAATGAGTATCTCTACGTCACGATAAAGCGCCTTAATAATTTCAACACGCTGCTGTTCACCAACAGATATTTGCCATATCTTTGCTTTGGGATTTACTTGAAGTCCATATTTTTTTGATAAATCCGTTATCTTTTTTTCAGCCGAATCAAAAGGCAGGAAAAATCCTGTTGATTTTAGTCCTAGTAAGACATTCTCTGTAACCGTGTGAGGAGGTGTCAGCATAAAATGCTGGTGTACCATTCCTATCCCAAGATCAATTGCCTCTAACGGTGATTTGATGATTTCACGCTTACCTTGAACGTGAATTTCCCCCTGGTTTGGTTGATACAAGCCATATAGTACGTTCATCAAAGTGCTTTTTCCCGCTCCGTTTTCGCCCAATAGGCCATGTATTTCGCCACGAAAAAGTTCAAAGTTCACATTGTTATTGGCAGACAAATCATAGTTAGAAAATTTATTTTTTTAAAATTTTCTTTCCAACCGTCATTATCAAAACAGCTGGTGCAACAAAGTACATACCAATGTTTAGCAAGATTACACCGATTCCATATCCAAGCATCTCTGATTCAGAGTTAATGTCAGCATACTGTAACAAAGTCAAAGATGTCAATAGTGGTGTTAATGCTAGCTTTACTGTCTCTTTGAATGCTGGATTCTCTCTTTCATAATCAGCTATTACCGGGCTGAATGAATAATAAAATTGGTTGAATCCTGTCATGAAACTAGTACCAGACTCTGTTTGGAGTACAGTGTTATCACGAATTTCTCTTAGGAATTGAACCTGTGGTGCCATTTCAGAACCAAATGCTGCGGTAGCTATTAGACAACCACCACCGCCTTCTGAAGCAACTTCAGTTGCTGCAACTGATTCGTCAACAGTTAATGCAGATTCGCCTGCTGCAGTAAATTCAGCCGTAAAAGGTATAACCAAATGACCGTTTTGTATATCCGAAACAATAGCATCTAGATTATTCTTAACATCCTGTGGAACTGCACCTTCATGCTCGTGGAATGGTGCAAGATACACTATGCCGTCTCCAGGTCCACCTGGTCCTGTTTCAATACCAGGCTCTATCATTACGCCTTCAAAGTTTCCTTCATTAGTAATTGTATAGGCCATCTCAAATGATTTCTCAATGTCCAATACAAAAGAAGTGAGTATTGTGTCAGAAGCCCAATCGAGAGTAACGTTTTGATCAAGAACTGCACCAAATGCATATATTCCATGATCTTGTGCTGCCCTAATCATTCCCTGGCCAGCTGTATCAGCTGTATGAAATAGTATGTCGGCACCTTGTGCTATCTGTGCTTCTGCAGCTGCGTTACCCTTTGCTGGGTCATCCCAATCATCAGTCCAAGATACTAATACTTCAACATCAGGATTGGTATACATCGCTCCTGCCTTGAAACCTTCAAAAATGTTGATTAGGTTTGGATATGGCTGTCCGCCAACAAATCCTACAACGTTAGTCTCTGTCAACATACCAGCAAGTGCGCCTAATGGGAATGTACCTTCTTGCTGCAGTGGAGATATGGATGCTACACCAGGTCCAGAAGCATATCCAGTAAATACAAAAATCTTTGTATCTGGGTAATCTGGAGATACAGTCAATGCCGGGTCAGTCCATTGGAAGCCGTGTGCTATAATCAAATCATAATCTTGTTCAGCAAAATCTCTTAGTGTTGATTCAATATCAGGTATGGCCACACTTTCTGCAGTTCCAAGCTCAAAACCATATTTCTCACTGAGATTGGTTGCAGCAGGGTAAGCATTAGTACCCCAGCCTTGGTCACTAAACAAGGCATCTGTAACAAGAGCAACCTTTGTAACTTCTGCATGAGCAGGTGGCAAACTAATGCCTATAACTGCTGTTAAAATTATAATTGATAATAATCCGACGCCAAAGCTGTTTACTTTTGATCGAGCCAAAACGATAAAAGGTATAGAAAAATTGTTTGATATAAAGATGATCCTAAATATTGTTAAAAAAAATTTTTTTAGGGACTCCGTTCAGATGATGCAGTTTTCTCAGCGACTTAAGGATGTGCAGGGAGTTGTTGATGCAGCGATCGTGATGGGAACTGATCTTAATAAAAACACGCTCAAAAACATGGATCTATTAACGGAAGATGGAATTTCTGCTACGGAAAATGATACATTAATCTCTATTAATTGTCAAGATGAAAATTCGTTGAACAATGCTGCTCAGAAGGCAGAACAATTACTTGTATCAGATTCTGCAAAGGAAAAAAATGAATTCAATGATCTTTCTTCAGCACTGGAATCCTTTAGCAATGCAAACATTGCGTCATTGTCAATTCCAGGTCAATTTGTTAAAGACATGGCTGTAGAATTAATAAAAAAACAACTTCATCTCTTTGTTTTTAGTGATCATGTACCGTTGGAAGATGAGATCTACTTGAAAAATCTTGCACTTGAAAACAATGTATTATTCATGGGACCAGAAGCTGGAACAACCATACTCAATGGAACTGTGTTTGGATTTGGAAATAGGATAAGAAAAGGTTCCGTTGGAATCATTGGTGCGTCAGGTACTGGAATTCAAGAGTCAAGCACTTTGATTGATTTGTTTGGCGAGGGTATATCCCATGCAATAGGAGTTGGTGGAAGAGACTTACGGAATGATATTGGTGGAATGATGACTATAAGAGCCATGGAAATTTTTGAAAATGATCCAAACACTGAGGCTGTCTTGCTGGTTTCAAAACCTGTTGACAACGATGTTAGAAATAAAATCATAAACAAAATCAATAATTTCTCAAAGAAAAATTATGTTCTTTGTTTGGTTGGTGATAATGAAAACCGTGAAGATACTGACAAGATAAAATTTTCCAAATCAATTCAGACATCTGTGCTAAAAACTCTGAAATCTCTAAATGGTGACTCCTACAAAAAAATTAGGAATATTATCAGGAGTCAAGTCAGTGAATCTGTTAAGATGGCTGAATCACTTTCCAATAGTTTAAACAATGAACAAAAATTTGTTAGGGGATTTTTTGCTGGTGGTACTCTTTGTTACGAATCTAAAATAATTTTGGAGCAAATGATAGGGAAAATACACTCTAATCTTAGCTCAGACGGTGAGTATTCCATTAAGGGAAATGCATCTAGTAAGGAAAATACTTTGATTGATTTTGGTGAGGAGGAATTTACTTCGGCTAGACCACATCCTATAATTGATCCCTTGCTAAGGAAGAACAGAATTCTTGAGGATGCCAATGATCCAAATGTTGGTGTGATAATTATTGATATAATATGTGGAATTAATGCCGCAAAAAATACTATATCATTTCATGCTGAAACCATAAAAAAAGCTATTGAGATTGCTGAGGAAAATGGTAGAAAATTATCTGTCTTTGCATACATTTGCGGAACAGAAAAGGATGTAAGTGAAAATGAACTCAAGTTGTTGACAGACTCCGGCGCCAAACTTTTTACATCTAACGCTTTGATGAGTTTTGCAGCTGCACTTGTTGTCAACAAACCAGATGAAAACTTGATTAAAAAAATTCGTTCTGAATTTCTAGAGGGAGAATTGTTTTGATACCAAACAATCTTCGAGTAATAAATATCGGCTTGCGGTTTTTTTATCAATCCTTAACGGAACAAAAAGTTGAGACCGCGCATGTCAACTGGGAGCCAAAACCAAAACTTGAAAAAGATATTGAAGATATACTTGATAAAATTGATAGCGACTGATGCAATTTTGTAATCGCTTATATAGCTTTTTGACTAAATGACAATATTCTGAGTAGTATGGGCAAAAAAAACCAAAATGGTTCTAAGAAAATAGTAATCGCACTTGGTGGGAATGCCATTTTACAAAAAGATCAAATTGGCACACATGAAGAACAGCAAGAAAATATAAAAAAAACGGCAAAAAGTATTGCTTCTGTTGTTCTAGGCAAACACCGGTACAAAGTTTCAGGTATTACTCACGGTAATGGACCACAAGTAGGAAATTTACTCCTACAACAGGAATTTGCAAAGAATATGCCTAACCTACCGATGCATACGGTTATAGCTATGACGCAAGGCCAAATTGGATATATGCTGCAGCAGGCACTCCAAAACGAATTTTTAAAATTAAAAAAAAATAAAAGAGTTGTAAGTTTGATTACTCAAACGCTCGTATCTAAAAATGATCCAAAATTTGGTAAAACTTCCGCAAGTAAGCCTATAGGTCCTTTCTTAACAGAGACTGAGGCAAAAAAATTAAGGGATAAAACGGGCTATATTATTAAGAAAGTAAAACCTACTGGAGAAAAAACGTGGAGAAGAGTAGTTGCGTCTCCAAAGCCACTAGAAATTGTTGAATTAGATATATTGAAAGAATTCATTGAGGATGATTCCTGTTTGCCGATTGCTGGTGGTGGCGGTGGAATACCTGTAATCAAGAGTGGTTCTAGTTTTAAGGGAATAGACTGTGTGGTTGACAAGGATCATGTTGGAGCTTTGATTGCAAAATCTATTGGGGCTTCGGTACTTTTGATTCTAACAGACGTAGACAAAGTAAAATTGAATTATGGTAAGCCGAATGAGAGTGACTTGGATACTATCACTGTAAAAACTGCAAAAAAACTCCTAAAGGAAGGACAATTTTTGGAAGGAAGTATGAAACCAAAGATGCTGGCAATGATAGATTTCTTAGAATCTGGAGGAGATATGGGTATTATCACATCTTTAGACAATGCCCTGGCGGCATTAAATGGCAAAGCTGGTACAATTATTTCAAAAAATTAAGTTTTGTTAATATTAAATTTCTAAAGTCATTATCAAAAACAAACACCGTAGCTATAATCGCACCTATGCTTGCATCCATACCGCTGGATCTGCCCACTTGAACAAGATCCATTAAAGGAAATTTCGTTTTGTTTTCTCCTGACAATAAAAAATTAACAAACACCTCAAGTGGTTCAATGACAATGTCATTCTGGGAATAATCAATGAATTTTTTGCTAGCCCAGTTAGTGTTCCCCATGACAACAAATTTTATGCTCTTATCATTTGAACATAAAAGAATTCTATTCAGACAAAATAAGAAGCCAACTATAAAATCATCACCTGAAGGAGTGAATCCGTTTCCTAACCCAACAATACTTGAAAGTCGGTCTGA
>LUMJ01000473.1_pt1 | contig 10853 bp, 12 predicted proteins | sample 729631 | NCBI WGS metagenome assembly LUMJ01 (sample SAMN03860266, study PRJNA289734) | marine metagenome | biome: seawater column; feature: ocean; material: water; isolation source: Red Sea water column Station 22 - depth 500m | place: Saudi Arabia: Red Sea | collected 2011-10-15 | depth 500 m | reverse complement strand
CTTGGAGGGCTTCGATCCCTCGACCTGTAACTTAGGAGGCTACCACGCTATCCATATTGCACGTCTTTCGACTCTGCGCCACAAGCCCAGCAAAAAACAGACATGTAACAATTTAAGCATTCAATCCTGACTCATACCTTATTGATTAAACGTTAAAAATCTGCAAATAGTTTTTGGTTGACACGGGCCGATGGTCTAGTTGGTTAGGATACTGCCTCGACACGGCAGTGGTCGAGAGTTCGAATCTCTCTCGGCCCATTTTTATAATTCAAAATTCACAGAAAGTTATAACGAGCTTTCAAATGTTTTTTCAATCAATTGCCAAGCAGTTTCTACAGTATATTGACCTTTTATCTCATGCTTGACAGATTCACCATTAAGTATTGCGAAGTACAGATTTCTGTTTTCCTCAGTTAGATAAACTTCCATTTTAGTTTCTAAATTAAGTTCAACCCCAGGAAAAAATGGAGCTCTTCCTGTCATAGGAATATCCTCAACATTATAAGCTGTATTTCCAAGAAGTTTTCCGTTAACAAAATGATCATATGTGATTATCGGAATAACAAATGTCCTTTCGCCATGATTAGATATCAGAAGAGTGCTTGTCAACGTAAAATGATTTTCAATGCTGTTAACATTTGTTACTTCAACACCTACCAGTTTAATTTCTCCTTTTTCTAATTCCTCAAAATCCATAGTAGAAACAAATACCATTGCTCCCATAAACGCAAACATTGCTCCAATCGCTGCATACAGTGTCATTCTTGATTGTAATTTCAAGTATTTTTTTCATTTTTTCACAACTAAAAAACCTTGCCAGAATTCATATGGCTAATATTTGAGGTATAAGTCGAGTTTTTATGGCAATGGAACAAACCATCATAACTTGGATTCATCTTTTATGTGCATCAATTTGGGTAGGCGGTGCGATATTTCTTGGTCTTGTATTAGCACCACTTTTGAAAAAAATGTCATTCTCTATTGAAGAACGTTTGAATTTAATGATCAAGACAGGCAAACGATTTAACAAAATAGCCTTTCCTGCACTTTTAATTTTGATTGCAACAGGAATTTATAATTCTCATTTGGTTCTTCAAAGTCCTGAGATCTTGTTCTCAACCAGTTATGGTATATTTCTAATAACAAAAATCATTCTTGTTATAGCTTTGATTATAACTTTTATTATACACATCAGAGTTTTTAGCAAAAATATCGAAGAAAAAATTATAGCAAAGCAAATCACCACTGATGAACTTCAAAAACTCACAAAAAAAGGCATGATTTTGGGTGAAACTACAGTTGTAATTTCGGTAGCGATACTATTTTTTGTTGCATTACTTGATGCCGGGGTTTAAACATATTTTTTAAAGATACTTCAAAAATAGTTTCATGAATGGGCTCTTGATTGGAAGGTTTCAGCCATTTCATTTAGGGCATCTTGATGCCGTATTGTTTGGGTTATCAAGAGTAGAAAATTTGTTTATTGGTATTGGGAGCTCAAATAAGTCTAATGAAACGAAAAATCCTTTTTCCGCTAAGGAAAGAAGAGAGATGATTGTTTCATCCATTGAACCGTCTATGATTGTTCGGATCAAAATTTTTGACATACCAGATGTAACTGACCATGAAAAATGGACCTTCGAAATTGATCAAACTGTACCGAAATATGATGTTGTTTTTACTAATGATGAATTCACTAAAACTTTGTTTGAAAAACGTGGAATTTGTGTAGTTCCAGTTTCACTAAAAGATCGTGAAAAATTTTCAGGAACCAACATACGCCAACTAATTATAGACAATAAAAACTGGCAGGATTTTGTACCACTAGGAACCCAAAAAATGTTAGATAAAATAAATGCCGAAGGACGTCTAAAAAATATGTAATTATAAATAAAGCCGTAAGTCAATCGAATCGGGTAATTATTTGGAATATCTAGTAATGTTGCCGGGACCAACAAACGTCCCTGAAAGGATAATGCGTGCGATGTATGTACCAATGATTAATCATAGGAGTGATGATTTTGTAGAATTGTATGAAGACTGTGTAGAAAAAACAAAAAAAGTGTTCATGACTGATGGTGAGGCAGTATGTTTATCTTCATCTGGAACTGGTGCTGTTGAAGCTAGTGTTGTCAACTTGATAAAAAAGGGAGATAAGGTAATTATTCCTGTAAACGGTGAGTTTAGCAGTAGGCTGTCACAAATGTTAGAGTGGGCAGGTGCTAATGTAATTAAACTTGAAACACAACCTGGCGAAAACGCTAGCTTTGAAAATGTTAAAGAGGCTTTTGATAATAACAATAATGTTAAGGCGTTCTATTGTGTATGGAACGAAACTTCTACTGGAACTATGATAAATTATCTTGACAAAGTAAAAGATCTCACTTCCAGAAATGATTCCTACTATGTTGTAGACGGCGTTTCAATTGTTGGTGGCGAAGAACTTAAGGTAGACAAATGGGGTGTTGATATTGCAATGACTGGTGCTCAAAAGGCATTTGCAGCACCTCCCGGAATATCACCAATTGTTGTTAATGAAAGGACAAAAAAATACATGATAGAAAATCCTCCTCAAACAATGTACTTCAATTTACCACGTTACTTCAAATATTATGAAGAAGCAAAGCATACTCCATTTACCCCCGCGTTACCATTACTTTATGCTTACAGAGAAGCGATGAACATGATTTTGGAAGAAGGATTAGACAATAGAATTAAAAGACATCGAATATGTTCGGACGCTCTATATTCAGGTTTGAGTGCAATAGGATTAACTCCATTTGCAAAAGAAGATTCTCGTTCTACAGTAGTAATCGCATTGAACTATCTTGATGGTCTAGAAGACAAAACGTTCAGAAATACTTTAGCTCAGAAATTTAGAGTTCTTGTTGCTGGTGGATTTGGTAATCTGAAAGGTAAAGTATTCCGAGTAGGTTGCATGGGCGAAGTTCATAGATATCATGTTATGAGAACAGTTTCTTCTATTGCATCAACGCTAGACATGATGGGTTACAGCGTAGATGCACAGGCGGGTCTTAGAATTGCCGAAGAGAAATTAAAGGGTCTATAATACCTGTAACTTATATAAGGAAATTCAAAAACGCTGTATACAATGACTTTCAGTAAAGGCTCTTTAATTTTAGTCGACTATGTTGCTAAAGTAAAAGATACAGGTGAAGTTTTTGAAACAACCATTGAGGAAGAAGCAAAAAAACATTCTTTACATGATCCTAATATCAAATACCAGCCAAAACTTATTTCGGTTGGGGAATCATGGATTCTTAAGGCTGTAGATGAAGCATTAGAGAAAACTTCAGTAGGTGATAAAAAAACAATAGAAGTTACTCCTGCTAAGGGATTTGGAGAAAGAGACCCAGGGAAAGTTAGAAAGATTCCGTTACGCAAGCTTGGCGAAGATGCTGAAAAGGTTTCAATTGGTGATACAATTGAGGTTGATGACAAAAAAGGTATAGTTAGATTTATCGGAGCTGGCAGGGTCCAAATAGACTATAATCATCCATTTGCGGGGAAAACCATTCTTTATGATATCAATGTTTCTAAGGAGTTAAAATCAGATGATGAAAAAACAACAGGAGTTTTAAAAAGATGGATTCCAGTAAAAGATGAAAAAATTTTGTTCAAGAAAACTGGAAATATTCTAGATATTACTATACCTGATGAAATGTTTCGCGCTGATAATTTGTCTACAATAAAACATCTAATTCAAACTGAGATTTTCAAATTCATTTCAACTGTGGAGAAAATAAACTTCATTGAAACTCATGTAAAAAAACAAGTAAAATCCCAAACAAAAACTTCTAAGAACACAAAAACAGAATCAAAATCTACTAAAAAGACTAAAGCACCTTAGTACTTTTCGCAAGCGTGATTGCTTTCTTCTCAGTCATATTCACTTCATTTAATATAGTATATCTTTCTGGCCTTAATGATTGTGCAATCATTAACGCCTTTACTAAAGTCGTAGATTCCAACCCTATTTCTTTTGCTGTAGTGGGAGCGCCCACATTCTTCAGCGTACTTGCAATTTTTTCCCAATCTTGCCCCTGTAATTTTGCCATCATTATAGTACCTATTCCACATTTTTCACCATGAAGACCAACTCCTGGCTCTAATTTGTCTACTGCATGTGAGAACAGATGTTCAGCACCAGAACAGGGTCTACTACTACCCGCAATACACGATGCAACGCCAGCACTTATCAACGCCTCAACAATTTCTCTAACATCCAATCCCTTTTTTGAAAAGCGTTCTGAACTTTCTATCAGAATTTTTGCGCTCATTGATGCTAAATCAGCAGAATATCTACCATAATATTCACCAGTCTTGTCTCTGCTTAATTGCCAATCTCGCACAGCTGTAATTTTTGCTATAAGATCACCACAACCACTTGCGAGTAATTTTTTTGGTGCTCTTTTCATAACATCCACATCAACAAAAACTCCAAGTGGCGCAGTAGTAACTAAGGAATGGGGTTTATCACCCTTGACTGAAACAAACGGACTAGCTATACCGTCATGTGAGGCAGATGTTGGTATACTAACAAATGGTAGATCTAGATTAAACCCAATCATCTTTGCTATGTCTACAGAACGCCCACCACCTATTCCGATAATTAGACCGCTTTTATTTTGACTAACTCTCTTTTCTATATTTTGTATTGATTTAATATCATTAGTTTTGGCTAAATACCAAATGTTTTCAATTTTAGCTGAAGCCAAGTGTTTCTGAATTTTTTTCTGAATTATTTTTGTAACATTACTTCCAGAAATTAAAGAAACTTTTTTTGTATCATTTAATGATTTTAGAAAATTTCCTATATTTGCAATATTTTTTTCTCCTACAACAATTTTACGGGGTAACTCCATTGTATGTGAGGACATACGTGTTTTTCGTTACACACTTCTTATTAATTGCCACTACAAAGTTATTTAAAAGGGTGCTAATAACTGGAAAGTATCTCATAGGAGGTATATTCTATGGCGACTAATATCGAAGAAAAAACATTACATGGTACAACTACTGTAGGGATAAGGGCATCTGACGGTGTCGTGTTATGTGCAGATATGAGAGCAAGCGCTGGATATTTCATTGCTAATAACAATACAATGAAAATTCAAAAGATCTATGATCATGTTGGGTTGACATTAGCGGGAGGAGTTGCCGATGCACAGAATTTAACTGATATTTTGAGATATCATGCAAATATACACTCTATTCAGAAAAACGAAAATATTCCAATAAAATCACTAGCGAGACTTTGTTCTCTTGTTTTCCATCAAAATAGAGGATATCCATTCATAGCTGATATCTTACTAGGCGGTTATGATAGAGAAGGTTCGATCCTGTTTAATATTGATATGTTTGGTTCTGTAGAAAAAAAATCTTATGTAACAACTGGGAGTGGTTCTCCTGTTGCATATGGGGTTTTAGAAGATGAGTATCGTGATGATCTTACCGTTGGTGATGCGAAAGTAATAGCACTTCGTGCTGTAAAAGCTGCCATTGTAAGAAATATTGGAACTGGTGATGGAATCAATGTGGCTACAATTGATAAAAATGGATTCCAACTTTTGACAAAAGAACAAAAAAAAGCCATAATTTCACTTTAGTGATTTAATGCAAAAAAAACAACAACAGGAATTACCTATTAGCCAAAATATCATGGCAACTGTACTGAAAGCTATACCAAAAGAGGCTAGTGTGACTAAAATTGATTATGAAGGTCCCAGAATTGCAATCTATACAAAAACACCAAGGTTTTTGATGGAAAACAACACTGTGATTTCAAACCTTGTTAATACAATAAAAAAACGAATTGTAGTAAGAACAGACGACTCGATTAGAAAACCTGAAGAAGATGTTAGGAAAATTCTTAACGAAACCGTACCAAAAGATGCTAATCTCCAAGGAATTTTATTCGATGTTACTACAGGAGAGGTTTCAGTCGAAGTAAAACGGCCATGGCTTTGCCAAAGAAGAGTAGAGGAATTTAATCATGCCGAAATAACTGAAAAAACGGGCTGGAAATTACGTATAAGAAAATCTACAACAAAACCATCAAGTACAATTCAAGCTATTAACTATCAACTCAAGGTTTCATCATCAGAGAGATCTAAGCATCTCAAACAAATAGGTGAAGAGATTTTCAGACCACGCTTGACACAAAAATCTGAAGTGTCATTATTAACTTTAGGTGGTTTTGGACAAGTTGGTAGGTCATGCATGCTTTTGACTACATCTGACAGTAAAGTCTTGATTGATTGTGGAGTAAATCCTGGTGCACGTAATCCCAGTGAGGCCTTTCCTAGGATTGACTGGGCTAACATAACTCTTGATGAGCTTGATGCGATAGTAATAGGTCATGCACATCTTGATCATACGGGCTTTTTACCGGTCCTACTCAAATATGGCTACAAAGGTCCGATTTACTGTACAGAGCCAACACTACCTATGATGAACCTAATACAACTTGATGCAATCAAAGTTGCTGCAGCCCAAGGCAAAACACCAATGTATTCAGACAGAGATGTTTTTCAAGTTATGAGACAAGCTATAACTCTTCCTTATGGTTCTGTAACTGATATATCTCCTGACATCAAACTAGTTCTATCAAACGCCGGGCATATTTTAGGTTCAGCTACTTGCCACTTTCATATTGGAAATGGCGATCATAATTTTGTATATTCTGGTGATATCAAATATGGCAGAAGTATGCTCCTTGAAAGCGCAAACACAAACTATCCGCGAGTAGAAACTCTTCTCATAGAAAGCACGTATGGTGCTAAAGAAGATATTCAACCATCTAGACAAGAAGTCGAGGCTGCATTTATTGCATCAGTTAACTCTGTTCTTAAAGAGGGAGGGAAAGTTCTCATTCCGATTCCTGCAGTTGGCCGAGCACAAGAACTCATGATGGTTATTGATCGTTATATGAAATCCGGTGAATTAACTGAAGCCCCAGTATTTATGGAAGGTATGATACAAGAAGCCACCGCAATACATGAATCATTTCCAGAGTATCTAGTCAAAGAACTAAAGCAGAAGATATTAGAAACAGATGATAATCCATTTGATTCTGAATACTTTACAAATATAGAACATCAAGATGGCAGGGAAGAACCATTACGTGAAGGATTACCTTGTATTATTATTGCAACATCTGGTATGCTGGAGGGTGGGCCAGTTCTTGAATATTTCAGGAATATTGCTCCTCACAAACAGAACAAAATATTGTTTGTTTCCTATCAAGTTAATGGTACACTGGGGAGAAGGGTCATGGATGGTGCCAGACAAGTTTCTATATCTGGAAAAGAAGGTAAGATCGAAGTTGTTTCAATAAATTGTAGTACAGAACGGCTTGAAGGATTCAGTGGACATAGTGATTACAATCAACTCATGGCATTTATCCAAAGATTGCGACATAAACTAAGACGCGTTCTTGTGAATCACGGTGAAAAGAAAAAATCAGAAAATCTTTCCATGTCCATACGTCGTATGTATAGGATTTCAACACACTATCCACAGATTCAAGAAGGAATAAGATTATTTTAGATCGTAATCAGGCTTCCAAATCTTTACTCTTGGTGGAGTTACAATAATTCTTTCTTCCCCAAGTCGTGCAACGTCAGCGCCTGAATCTCTTGCGATTACATACAACTCCTCAACTAACTTTCGTAATTTTTCAACATTCTTTTGAGCTAGCGGAGTAACCCTTAGTATCAGGATCATACCTTTTTTGACATCCTCCTTAATCGTATGAATATCACTAGAGTCTCTAATCGTTATCGCCTTTAGGTACGTAGGATTTGCCTGTTTCTGCATAGCTACCTTGCGATCAGCTCCCCCAAAAAGTCTTTCTTATTTTTTTACGAGTAAATGATGATTTGATACCTAGATTCTCAATTTTACATACGAGTTTTCTTCAGCAGATTTTACCAAAATTTCTGTAGTATCTTTGTTTTTATGAACAGTAACAGTGCCTGTTTTATTTTTTGGTGCATCAGAGTAGCGTAATGTAACACCAGCTGAAAACTCTAGATGCTTGTCCATGTTATCTCCTCTTAGTAAGACAGTTGGTCCAACATGTTCCTTAGCCTCAAGTAAAATGTCATTTGATAATGCTAATGCATGTATCATTTCATTTTCATTCATATTTCTTCCAACAATTAGCTTTGTGTTTTGATCCAGTCGGAAATGTCTTCCAATCTTTAACAAGTCTATGTCATTTGTTGTTGGTGTTTCAACATGTTTGAATAAATCCTTAGCTCTTAATGAGAATGCAGGATCAGTAAGTAGACAACCACCTCCCGCGTTTGGTGGATCTTCAATTCCAAACTCTTTTGCCATTTGCAGCTGTTCTTTTCTTGAACGACCTCTTATCATGCCAAGATCTTTTCTCTTTATCAAACCATTCTTTTCCGCATCAGTAGCAGGTAGTAATGCAGCTGACAACGGTCTGACAATCTTTCCTTCCAAGCCAGACAGTTTTTCAATTTTTTTCAATGCAGGTGCAAACTGGCTCATTGGTCTTTGCCCAAGCACTTCACCTGAAATAATAAATTCTGCACCAATCTCTTCCATGTGTTTCTTACCAGCCTCAAACATCATTGCTCTGCAGTCAATACACGGATTCATTCCAGAACCAAAACCATACTTTGGGTGTTTTAGCATCTCAATGTACTCGTCTCCGAGATAAACCGTTTTTAGATCAACTCCTAGACTGTCTGCTTTTTCTCTGATCTCAAACCCACAACCTCTACCACAATCAAAATCACAAAACGGTGTCTTGATCGCAACTGCTGAAACTTCAAAGCCTTGCTTTTGCATTGTTTTTACAGCAAGTGTGCTATCTAATCCACCAGAAAGCAGTGCAACAACTTTCTTTTTCTCATCCTTTTCTACCATTACAATTACAGAATAATCTGGATATACAAACTTTGCAACATACATAAATTCACAAAAACATCTTTTTGAACAATGAAGGCACGCCGAAGGAGATTAGAAAAACATTGTAATGCAATTAAGTGTAATACTCTTGTTACTTTTGAGCCTGAGAACCTATTCTATCTGACTGGTTTTTGGGGTGAGGCAGTTGGTGTTTTGGAAAAAGGCGGAAAAACCACGATCATTGCTCCAGAGCTAGAGGCGCAGAGGGCGAAGGAAGATTCAGTAAACTGTAACGTTGTAATCTCGCAAAGAGGCGGTCTTGTATCTTCATTATCTTCTATCATAAAGAAGAAAAAAATCTGCACGGATTGTCAGAATTATTCTATGATGCAATCACTGAAAAAAGCAATTCCTAGCATCAAACAATCTTCTAGTCCTTTTTATAATGCGCGCATAATCAAGGATTCCGAAGAGATTTGTGTCTTGAAAAAAGCGTCTTCTGTCATAGATGAAATGTTTGAGCTATGCACGCAAACCATCAAGAAAGGTGGAAGGGAGTCAGAACTGCAGACAAGTTTGATGGCATTTGCAAACGCTAATGATCTATTTGACACTGGTTATCGTTCAACGTTAAATCCATTGATAATAGCCAGTGGACCAAATTCTTCACTTCCACATGCACAAGTTACCAAGAGAAAATTTACGGATGGTGACATGATTACGGTAGATTTGACGTTGAGATACAAAGGATATATTTCTGACGCTACCAGAACATTTGGTCTAGGCTCTATATCTAAGGAAAAAAGAACAGTTTACGAGATTGTAAAAGAATCCCAAAAGGCTGGATTGAAAGCTGTTAGACCACAAATTACATGTGCGTCGGTAGACGATGCATGCAGAAAAATCATAAATGAACACAGATATGGACCGCATTTCATTCATTCAACTGGCCACGGAATAGGACTGGATGTCCATGAAAGTCCTAACATTTCTGCCAAAAGCAAAGAAAAACTAAAAAAAGATATGGCTATTACGGTAGAGCCTGGTATCTACATACCGAAAAAATTTGGCGTTCGCATTGAGGACTCACTAATAGTGAAGGACAGGGCATCTGTAATGCACAAGTTCACGAAAGATCTGATTATAATTTAAAAAATTAATATGTTCTAGTGCCAGCGTTTCCGTTATTATTCCAAGCAGCAAATCCACCATCAAGGTTTACAATGTCAGCCTTAATTCCAGATTTTGTTAGTTCTTCAGCAGCTATGTTTCCCCTATATCCATAAGAACAGTACATACAAATTTTCTTGTCTAGGGATTTTTTTACGTTAACCTGTTTTGTAAGAACTAAAAACAGATGATGCCTTTCCTTAGAATCAAACTCCTTCTTTTCTGTCTTTCTTGCTTTCCTAATTAGTTGTCCTAATGGCAAATGAACGGAATCATCAATACTACCACCAAGCAACTCTTCTTGCTCTCGTACGTCTATCAATACATAGTTTTTACGATTTTTTTTCAACTCATCAGCATTGATAGTTTTTGCCATTTGTGGTTTTATTTTGGTGGGGAATTTAAGCTATGCTTGTTAGGCACGTAAAAAAGCTAGTACATCAATCAAAATGAAATAATATTAAATACTCTATTATGTTTTGGATCGATCTGACTCAACAAGTTCGTGACATAAGAAAGGCGTTTGGACAGTTCTCATCCAGTAAGACACAGGTATGTAACACTTTGAAACCTATAGAAATAGAATTTGATTCGCAGGAAGATGTTCTTGAGGCAACACAATCAATTGATTTTGACAAAGGAGATGTTATAATTAAAAAATCAGGAATCTATCTTGCAATTGCGGGACCACAAATTGCAAAGCTAAGAGGAGCAAGGAACCGCTGGATTGATTTTTGGTTAAGAGTAAACAACGTTGACCTTCCTAACTCTAACGT